>Ga0134127_10000124_pt1 | contig 96395 bp, 72 predicted proteins | sample KB31753_FD_96459 | JGI IMG/M metagenome (GOLD analysis project Ga0134127, IMG submission 96459) | Terrestrial soil microbial communities with excess Nitrogen fertilizer from Kellogg Biological Station, Michigan, USA - KB3-175-3 | ecosystem: Environmental > Terrestrial > Soil > Unclassified ... | reverse complement strand
GCGCGCATTGCGCCCCGTAACCTCACGAGAGCTCTTTTGGCCGGCTTGGACCACAAAAGGATGCCTGCCCTGATTTCCAATGACTTGCGAGTTTCCAAGATGGGAGGTTACTGGGCAGGGGGACGTGACGAGCGCCTCGCCGCACGTGTTAAATGGTGCCCGCGCTCGGTGGTCGTCGCTCGCCCGAAGGGATTGAGCAACGACGCGCCGATGCGCTTGCGAATCAGGATCCGTGTCCGCCGCGCCTCTCTCTCCCCTCAACGGGGAGAGGGCCGGGGTGAGGGGTGAGAGCTGCGCCTGAACCTCCTTCTCAAAAAAGCGGAACGCGTGTAGGTCAATGTTCATCGGCGCCGCGGCGTTGCAGCAAGGCCATGGTCAGCACCAGCACAAACGAAATCGCCAACAGCACCAGCGCATACGCGTGGGCCTGCGGGTAATTGAGTTTTTGCACTTCGTCGTAGAGCGCGATGGACGCCACGCGGGTGCGGCCCGGGATGCTGCCGCCAAGCATCAGCACGACGCCGAATTCGCCCAGCGTATGGGCAAAGCTCAACGTCGCCCCCACGCCCACACCGCGCCGGGCCAGCGGGAGCAGGATCGTCCAGAACACACGCCAGCGCGAGGCGCCGAGATTTGTGGCAGCGTCCATGCAGGCTTTGGGAACCGCCTTGAACGCGGCCTGGAACGGTTGCACGGCGAACGGCAGGCTGTAGATCACCGAACCGACGACAAGTCCCGCAAAGCTGAACACCAGCGTGTCGCCCGTCAGCTGCAGCCAGAATCCCCCGATGGGCCGCTGCGGCGCGAACAGCGCGAGCAGGTAAAAGCCGATGACCGTCGGTGGCAGCACGATGGGCATCGTAACCAGCGCTTCGAGAACCGCCGCCAGACGCGAACGTCGCCGGTTCAGCCACAGCGCCAACGGAATCCCGGCGACGAGCAGGATGAACGTGGAAACGAACGCCAGCCGCACCGTCAGCCACAGGGCCTGCCAGAGTTCGGAGGTGAGCGCCATCTCAACGCGCAGGCTCCTTGCCCGAGGGCAGCCGGAAGCCGTAGCGGTCGAAGATTTCTCGGGCTTGGCCCGATTGCAAGAATTTCAGGTAAGTCCGCGCCGCGGAGTTATCTTTGCCGTGACGGGTCAATACCGCACCCTGTTCAAGCGGTGAATGCGTTTCGGGCGGCACCGGAACCCACCGGCCGACCTTCGCCAGTTTGGGCGACAGCACCAGCGACATCGCTACGATGCCCGCGTCCGCATTGCCAGTCTGCACAAACTGGGCGGTCTGCGAAATGTTGTCCCCCAGCACCAGCCGCGGTTGCAGGGCGTCCCAGAGCCCGGCATCGCGCAAGGCTTCGCGCGCGGCCCGGCCATAAGGGGCGTGCTCGGGATTGGCGATGGCGATGCGTTTGATCGCCGGGTTGCGCAGGGCGAGCAAGCCGTTGGTCAGCGCCAGGTTCGTGTTTGCCGTCCACAGCGCCAACCGGCCAATGGCATACTGATACAGGCTCGATTCCTCCGCTGCGCCGGCTTTGATGAGTTCCCGCGGGTAATTCATGTCAGCCGAGAGGAACACGTCGAAGGGCGCTCCGTTCCGAATCTGGGCGAAGAAATTGCCAGACGAGCCCGTGCTGGTCTTCAAGGTCACTTCGGGGTGCGAGTTCGTGAACTGGCGGTTCAACTCTTCCAGGCAGAACACAAGGTCCGACGCGGCGGCGATGGAGACAGAGTCTGCAGCGCGGGAATAAGCTGGGATAGTTAGAACTGCGAAGAAGAGCATTACGAACCGTCTGGTCGCTCCCGCCCATGAGTCCATGAAGAACACTTTTTCCATTGCCCGAAGAATTCTTAACCACGGATTACGCGGATGGCACGGATTCATTTTTCAGTCCGTGTGATCCGCGTAATCCGCGTAATCCGTGGTTAAAGCTCCATGACCTTTATGGAAACTGTGTAGAAGCCGGTTGGCGCCGTGCGATCCACGAAAACCGTCGCCGGGGCGGTGTTTCCAATCAGGGAAGCCTGGTCGGCAGGACCGTCCGGGCTGAGTGCGAAGAGGACCGGCTGCCAGGCGTCGCGGACGTTTTGCCGGAATTGGACTTCGTATTCGACCGCATCAAAAGTTGGGAAGTCGAGTTGAAACCGGGGATCTTCGCCGCTTTGCACGACCGAACTCGTGACGGAGTACGCCAGGCCCGGAATTTCGATACTCAGCGTGTCCACGCCGTCGAACGTGGCCGGGTAGCGGATGAGCGGATTGGATGCGGGGCCGTTGACCAGGCTGCCGTCCAGCGCATAAGCCGAGCCGTGACACAGGCAGCGAATGACGCCCTCAGGCTCGTCATAAGTCGGCACGATGCACCCGGCGTGAGAGCAGAAGGTATCCAACGCATAGTACTTCGTGGCGCTCTCGCGGTTGATGAGGATGGGGTAAAACGCGCCGAGCGGGCCAAAGAAAGTGTCGATGGGGTTGAATCCAAGTCGTACGGAACCGTAGTCCAATTGCAACGCCGGATAGTCAGTCACTTTCACCCGAAACACACCAACGTCGTCCGACGGCCCCGCCGCCTGGGCCATCACCGTGGCTTTCCAAGGCCGACCCAAAAGCATGGAGGCGGCGGTGCCGAACATGACCGTTTTCACGAATTGGCGGCGGGAAGGATTGGGTTGGGAGTGCATAACAACCTAAGACCGGGATACGTTGGCGGAAGAGAGGCTGATTTGCAAGTCGTGGATGCGAACTCCCTTGAATCAAGGGTTGGTGGTTGCGCCAAGTTACACTGCGGACAAGAGTTCGTGCGCTCGACCATCAGCGACGCTGTCGGGTCGGTTTGGTCTGGCCAAAGCCACAGGCCGCTGCCAACGTCGCCTCCGTTGCAATCAACGATTCGCATGCGCCAACTCATTCTTGTCCTAGCCCTGTCCGGAAGCATCCTGGCGGGCATCGACGCGCGGGCCGCCTCCGGCGGCAGCAGCAGTAATTCGCTCCAATTCGGGTTCGCTGGTCCGGAGAGTTTTCCCATCGACCCCTTCATTACTCAGCTCCGTGCCGGCGACATCGACGGGGACGGGCTAATCGATCTCGTGGTCGCCAACAACTCCCGCTCCAAGATCACGCTGCTCTACAACCAGACTGGCAAAACCAATCTGTCGGTGGCCCGCCGGCTGGCCCAGGCCACACGGGACCTCAACGAGTTGCCACCCGATGCGCGGTTCCGCATCGATTCCATCGCCTCCGAGAAGCACATCGCATCGCTGGTCCTCGAAGATCTCAATGGCGATGGGCGGCCGGACATCGCGTACTACGGCGAACCCAAGGAATTGGTCGTGCAATATAACCAGGGCACCAACGGCTGGAGTTCGCCCAAACGTTTTCCGATCGAGGACGGACAGATTTCGCCCAACGCCCTGATCACCGGTGACCTCACTGGCTCCAAACGCACCGGCCTGGTGCTGCTGGCGGAGAATCACCTTTGGTGGATTGCGCAGAACGCAGACCATACCCTCAAAGAGCCGGAAAAGATCCCGTTCTCCGGACAGCTCAAGTCCGTGCAGGTGCTCGACATCGACGGTGACGGGCGCGATGACCTGTTGGAAGTCAACTGGGACAACCCGAACCCGTTCCGCTTCCGCCTGCAGGACGCCTCGGGGCAGATTGGGCCGGAGATTCACTTCGCAATGCAGCCCATTCGTTCGTATTGGGCCGAAGATCTGGATGGGGATCACAAGACCGAAGTGATGACCATCGCGATGAAATCCGGGCGCGCCGCCGTGTCGCAGTTCGTGCGCAAACCGGCCGAAGCGCTCGCCGGCGCGTTCAAAAGCGGCCAACTCCAGGTCTTGCCGCTCAACAAAACCACCAAGTCACGCCGCGGCATGGCCTGGGGAGACTTGAACGGCGACGGCCTTCCCGATCTGCTCGTTGCCGAGCCTGACAGCGGGCAGGTCACGATCTTCCTCCAGCGCCCCGACGGGTCGCTGCCCACGGGCAAAACGTTCTCCACGTTCACGGGCGTCAGCGAGATTGCCGTGGCGCCCGGGACGGACGGCACAACGGCCGTCTACCTGCTGAGCCCCGACGAGCGGCAGGTCGGGGTCACCCACTACGACAAACAGGGCCGACTTCCCTTCCCGACGGTCATCCCGACTGAAGGCAAGCCCTTGGCGATGGCGCTCGGGCCGCTCAAGCCCGGTGCGCCGCCTTCGCTGGCGGTCATCATCGACCAGGACGGCAGGCGCTCCCTGGTTGTCCGCGGGACGGACGGCAAGACCCGAACGCAAAAGCTTGCCGAGAGCTTCAAGTCGAATCCCTCCGCCATGGCGTTCCACGATGCAAACCAGGACGGTCTTGCCGACCTCGTCGTGCTCATCCCCTACGAGAAAATTAAGATCCTCCTGCAGGTGCCGGACAAGGACTTCGAGGAAGCCGACGTCGCTCCTCCGGGCGGCCCCGCGGAACAACCGTGGATGAGCACCGCGGACGTGGACGGGGACGGCAAGCCCGAACTCCTGTTGGCGCAGAAGAATTTCCTCCGCTGCGTGGTCCTCAAGTCCGCGGTTGATGAGAAAACCGAGACGAACAAGACGTGGAGCTTCAGTGTCAAAGACCAGATCAACGGCGCCGCGAACAACTCTCGTATCGTCGGCGCCGCCGCGGTGAAGAACGGCACGAACGCCATCGCCTCGCTCTTCCTCCTGGACGCCGAGCGCAAGGCGTTGACCCTCTCTGAGCGCGACTCGAACGGCGTCTGGCAGGTGGTGAAGAACGTGCCGCTGCCCTTCACCGAGTTCACTGAACTCCAACCCCTGGCGCTGGGCCGCAAAACGCCGAACAGCGTCGCCTTCCTCGGCACCGTCGCTGCAGGCTGGCTGGCGCTCGAGGGCGAGGCATGGGACTTCACAGAACTCGACGGCTACGAGACGCCCATCAAGGACGCCCGGCTGACGGATGTCGTTTGCGGCGACCTGAACCAGGACGGGCGCAAGGATCTCGTCTTTCTAGAAACAGCGAAAAACAACCTCGATGTCGTCGTGTTCGACCGCAATGGCAAACTGGAGCCGATCACGCGCTGGCAAGTGTTCGAGGAGCGAACGTTCCGGGGCCGGCGGGGGGATCAGGCCGAACCGCGCGAAGCACTCATCATCGATGTGACGGGCGACAAGAAGAACGACCTTGTGGTGCTCGTGCATGACCGCGTGCTGGTGTATCCGCAGGAATGAGGGGGTTGTTGCGTGGTATGTGGTGCGTGGTGAAGCGTTGGAGCGTTGAAGCGGTTAAAAAGGTTGAAGCGTTAAATCGTTAAAATCGTTAGATCGTGAAAACGTGCCAAGGGATCCCTGACTCAGCTTGTCTTGGTTTGACCCGGTTTGACTGACCGATACTGACGCTTCCGCGAGTTGGGCATAAGCGGTTGTAGCTCCCCGAGTTCAGACTTTCGACTTCGACTTCCTGGCCTTGGCTGCGCCGGCGCGGCTTTGGCGTGCAAGTGGGTCCGATCGACCCGGTGGGGCGAGCGTCCTCGCAAGCCACGCCGCAAGCCTGATTGCGGTGTGACGAGGCTTGACTGGGTTCGACTGGGTCAGACGGCTTACGGAAGCCCGACGTCTCACGGCCGATTTCGTCGCTGGTGGGGCGCGTCGCTCCGCGCGCGCCGGCGCGCGGGACGCTCGCCCCGCGAGAGAACGCGAATCCGCCTGTGCGGACGAAGCCGCTCCGGTTGCGGCGACCGCCCAGGATTCGAAACCCATAACAGGTTGTCACACTCGTCAGCCTAAGCACATTTGTTGGCGGAGGTGTTAGCTCCAAACGAGCGAAACGAGCCAAACGAGCCAAAAAGAAATTGGCAGATCTGGACGACTTTTGACGCGAATTTCACGAATTTGCGCGAATGAAGCCGCTCCAAATTCGCGTTGATTCGCGCAATTCGTGTTAGACTGGTTGCCAAAAGTCATTTCCGAAATGGTGGGGCAAACCTGCCGGTTTGCCGCGGCGCCCAGCAGGGCGCCGCCCACCATTTCGGAAATGACTTTTGGCAATCACTCTAGTCTAACTCGGCATGGCATGGTCGCAGTGCCAAAGACATCGGCTTGTGGGACGGTCGTGCCCATTCAAACGCCGCGGCGGTAGAGAGGAAGTGAGAAGCTCGAGCAGCAGCCAGCTGCCCTCAGAAAGACGAATGACCGTTCCACTGATCCGTCACGGCAAGACGACCACGCGGTAGAAGCACTGGGAACTCGTGACAGGGACGATCTGCGAAGCCATCGGACCCTCCGCGGTCACTTCACCGCCGAGATCGGTCCATTGCGTTTGGCCGAGGGCGGACTTGCATTGCACGCTGTAACGGGCGCCGGGTTCGGCCACCCACATCAGTCTTACTGCGCCTTCGTTCAGTCGGACCGCGCGCAACGCCAGCGCGGCCGGGACGATTGCGCCCAGCTTTACGGTATCGACGCGGAACTTCTTGAATTCGCGGATGCGGAGGTGCTTGGCCTCAATGTCGTCGCCATAGTACACGCTGGTGCCATTGTCGCTGAGGAGTTGGAATTGCGTATTGGTCGTCCAGACTCCCAACGGCACGCTCACAATGCCTTCGACATTCAGGCCGCTCAGGTCGGCGGCGCGTTCGCGCGGTGGGTCGGCGGGCCGGCCGCTCCAGGTAAACAGCCGGAAATCCCCCGGAGGAGGAAGGTTGGTCCCGCCGCCGGGCGGGCCGGCGACAATTAGAAAGTTCGTACCCACGCCCTCAATGCTGCGAATGCCGCGCCCGCCGAGGTCGAGTTCGATGGGAACGCCAAACACCGCGCTCCCAGGGCCCAACACCTTTGTGGCCAGGTTCGTGAAGTTTAGGACGGGCACGATGAGCGCCGCCGCTCGATTTCCCGGCGGCACCAGCGGCGCGCGGAACCCGAGATAGACCGTCGAACTGCTGCCCGGCGCCATGCAGAGCCCCTCGATGTTGAAGCCCGAGCCGTCGTTGGTCTTCGGGTCGACGCCCACCGCCGCGCTGTCAGCCAGGCCGAAGAAGTTCGCGCCGCGGCCATGCACGTTGTTCGCGTCCCAGTCGATGAGGTCCAGCTTCAGGAAATCGTAATGCCCGAGCACGCGCAGCGCGATGTTCGAGCCACTGCCGGAAAGGTCGGTCGCGAACAGCCGTCCGCGATTCGTCCGCTCGGTGGCATTGAAGGCGTGCGAATGGGAGCCCAGCCAATAGATGCGATTGCCCACGCGGGTCGAGCCTTCAATGTCCACCTCCTTGGGCGTGCCATCCTCGTAGAAATCGGTCAGACCCAGGAACGGATTGATGTCGATGGATTTGGCGGGCGGGCCGGAACGCGTGCGGCTGAACACGCGCAGGACCTGGGATTCGTCATCGCCCACGAGCATCCAGTTGGCGTCGATGGGAATGGCCGTCGACGCGTCGCTGACGTGCGTGGGCCAGATTGCGCCGGGGCGGCCCGGCAACGAGGCGGCGTAATGGACCACGCCGACACCGACGAACGTCCCGTCATTCACGCGGATCAGAATGTCCGAATAGCCGACCCCCACGGGCTCGATAGTGAGTGTATACTTGCCGGTCGTGATGCGCCTGAGGACGAGATGGGAGTCGGGAACGACCGACTGGTTCGTGCTGGCCACCGTGACAACCAGCGAGGAAACGGGAGTTTCCTCGTCGCTGACGGTAAACGTAACGATCGGGTTATCCGCGTCGCCGATGACATGCGACAACGGCCTCAGCCCTGAAATGCTCGGCGCGGTGCGGTTCACGGTGCCCGGTGTCAGGATGGAGCCGGGAGGCAAATTCGGGCTGACGTGGTCGGGATCGAACATGGACGAATCGCCGGAGCCAGTCAGGTCGCCCACCATCCAGGCCGTAGCCGAAAGCGGCTTGGTGTTTCCAGGAAGGCGACTCACGGCGTCCGGCGTGAACTTCCGTTGGGACACGTCGACTCCGCCGTATACCAGGGCGCCGGGTTCGTCGTCCGTCCAACCCACGGCGTCCATGATGACGGCATCCGAGGGCAAGTCTTCGAGAATCCCGTTGTCTCCGCCGTCGAGGTCCACGCCTTGCGGAATCGCACTCGCGCTGCTGCCCACCAACAGGAGCGACAGGCTGTTGTTGTCCAGGACGCCTGTGGTGCCAGGGCCCAGCGATTCGAGCACCGTGGTACCCGGTCCGAAGGTATAGGGGTGGCCGGGGGAGGCGACGACCATCAAGCCGTTGGTCCCGAACGCGTGTCCCGTCAAATTCAGCGCGAAACCGATTTCCCCGGCATCGCTCGCTTCGCCCTTCACCGCCAGGAGGTGGAGGTTCGTGATGGTCATGCCCGGCGGGCCTCGGAGTTCGATGTACTCGTAAGGCATGTCCGTTCCCGGGGGATTGACCTTCGCTTCGCTGAGGATGACAGAGTCATTGTCGTAGACCGACACGTTGACCGGGAGAATGATTGCGTTGGTCGGGTACTGTACCGGGTCACGCGTGCCGATGACCGTGTGGGTAATCAGGGCCCGCAGGGGCGATGGGCTGGCCAGCCGGTCGTCCAGCACACGCACCGTGATGCGTTTGGAGGCCGTCGTCGTGAAGACAAGGGTGCGGGAGTTGGTGAAGGTCCGGCCATCCGTGCTGATTTGAAGAGGAAACGCGGCATCAACGCGGGTCGTCACGGCGCCAAACGGTGTGCGCGCCAGATTAATCGTGTAACTGTCCTTGAGTCCCCCTTCGACGACGATCGTGGAGTTGCTGGATTCCTTGATGAGGATGGCGGGCGGAGGTTTGGCGCCAAAATTGGGGCCCCCAAGGCTGTTCAGCGCCGCGCGGGAACGGTTCGCCGGGTAAGTGTTCGTGATTCTGGTCGTGCCGGAGTTGGGTCCCAGAAACCACCGAGGCGGCGCGCCAACGAGATTATCGCTGGCCACCCAATGAGTGCGGTCCCAGCCGTTGCTGTCCCGGTTGCGACCGAGGTAGCCGGGCGTGAAGGGAATCGGAACCACGGTGCTGCCCGCCGGCGCCGAAGCGCCGTTGCCGGGGGATTTGTCCCGGCGGAAGTTGATTTTCCCGTAGGCCCTGTCGCCCGAGCCATCGGTGTCAAGCACACCGACGGCGTCGAGGATCAGCCATCCCGTCGTCGCGGACGAGTCCAGTTCTCCGTCGTCATCCTCATCGAGGTCATAGCCGATGGAAGGCGGACTCGGGGTCTGGACGAGCAGGAACGTGCAGGATGGATTCTCAATCTCCGTCTCGCCGCCCTCCCCTCTGTGGCCAAGCGAGCTGGACGAGCCACTGCCCCAGCCCTCGCCGTTGTCGGAATTGGTCAGGACCATCGCCAGCGGATTGGGCGTGTAACGATGGTTTTTTTGGAGAAGGACGAGGAATCCGTTTTGGCCAACACGCATGCCGGACAGGTCGAACACGTCCTGGATGGTCCCGGGATTGTCATCTGCGTCACCTTCGACATTCAGGAGCCAGGTACCGGCCGGGAGGACGCTGTTCGGCGTGCCGCGCAATTCGATGCACTCGTTGGTCGAGTCGCCCTGCGGCGGGTTGAAGAGGATTTCGTTGATAAGCAGGTCGGCGCGGGCGGCGGGACTTGCCAGGAGCAAGACCAGCCCCCAGAGCCAGCGAAGGACCTGTTCAGACTTCATGAGCGCAGTATGGGCACAATGTGGGGGGACTGCCGCCGTCGCGGCAAACTTGCGTGCTACCGCCTAATGAATACCGCCAATTCGGAGGCAAGTCAAAGCCGCACCGCAAGAAGTGCTTTGGCCGAAAAGAGGCGCAAAAGGCTCACAAAATCAGCGTCTTTGCGCCTCTTTGCGGCACCGCAATACGAAAACAGATCACTTGAACACAACTCGGGCTTCGGGATCCTCCTTGTAAATGACTTCCCGCCCGGCGCTCCATTCACCGTTCTTCAAGTGCTCGGTCTTCACGCCCAGCGTTCCGTCCGGCCGCAATTCGGTTTCCCCTCGAACTTCCGTCACGCCGTCCGCCTTGCCCTTGACCACTTCGTGGGTGGTCACCTTGCCATCCTTGAAGCTCATCGTGCCGGTGGTCATGAAGCCAGCCGTGGTGAAATAGTGGTAGACGACCGACTGCTTCGCTTCGTCCCACGTCACGAGGCTCTCTCCGCCGTACGCCCCGTTGTTTACGGAATGGAGGATGCGGACGGCCTTGCCGTTCAACGCCCGCTCCCAGCGTGCAACATCAACGACCGGCTTCTCGGGCGTCGAGCTCTTGAACGTTCCTTTCCAGGTCTTCTCCAGCATGGGCCGGAGCGGCTCCAGGCGCGGGTGCAGGGATGGACTGTCGGCCGCGACCAAAGATGCGGCGCCAGCGAGCAAAGAAACGCCAGCAAGGAGGCAACGAGGTGAGTTCATGGTCCAAGAGTCTTGAGCATTCGCAGAACGTTGGCGAATGAAAACTACGGCTGATGGCAACCCGGGAAGCCTAACGGGCTTCACTTTGAATAGCCCCGGATGCAATCCGGGGACAGGCCGCCAGGGGAGGTTCGACCCCGGAGGGGTCAAATTACTTAACTTTCGATTCGACCCCTCTGGGGTCAGGTCAGCCATCGTGCAACCCGGATTGCATCCGGGGCTATTCAAATTGGTGCCCTCCGGGCACCGCGGCGGGTGCCGCTGAGGCCGCAGTCGCGGTGTCGATTTGGCGCTGCCTTCATTCGTATCGAATGTCGATGATCTCCAGCTCCGCTTCGCCCGAAGGAAACCGGAAACGAACCCGCTGACCAAGTCGCCCATTGAGCAGTGCCTTCGCAATTGGGGAGAGCCAACTCACCCAGCCGCGGTCAATGTCCGTTTCGTCCACGCCAACAATGCGGTAAGGCACCTCTTCGCCGTTGGGTTCGCGCACAAGGACCGTCGCGCCAAAGCGGACTTCGTCATGAGGCGGAGCTGGCGCCGGGACAACGACGACCGTTTGGAGCGCGTGCTGAAGTTCCGCAACCCGGGTATCGAGCGCTTGAATTCGGCGGCGGGCCTCATGGTCAGCCTCCGGCACTGAATCGTGCGCCGCTCCAGGACGTTCCATTTGCAGAAGCTGATCCAGCTCAGCGCGCAGACGGGCGGCGCCATCGGGTGTGATGTAGTTTTTCGCCCCAGGCGGCAAGGGCGAGGCCCGCGGCAGCCGGACCGGCAAGTCCGGAGCGTCATCCGATTCGCGCGTGAAGGCCTTGCTCATCGCGGCGAGCGTACCCGGACTCCACGCGCCAAGGCAAGGAAGGGCACTCTAATGGCGTGCCGAATGGTCGATAAAGCCTCGAAGCAATACGCGGGCTGACGAGCGCTGCTCTGCACTCTTGGAACCTGGCGCTGGACCTTGTCTTGAACTTTGAGCTTCGAGCTTCAACTCCGAACCACTTTCCTTTTGCCCGCCACCGCCGGTCGCCTCATGCTCCAGGCATGTCAGGTCTCATCGCCATCGTCGGTCGGCCGAACACGGGCAAGTCCGCGCTGTTCAATCGCATCGTGGGCCGCCGCATTGCCATCGTTCACGATCAGCCGGGGGTCACGCGCGACCGCGTCAGCGCGGAAGCGGAGTGGCGCGGGCGGCCGTTCACGCTCGTGGACACCGGCGGCATCGGGTTGCTGCGCGGCGAGAAGGCCGCGGATGTCATCACCCAGGCGGCACTCGACCAGGTGGAAATCGCCATCGACGCGGCGCAGGTCATCCTCTTTGTCGTGAACGTGCAGGAAGGCATTGTCCCCCTCGACCGCGAAGCGGCCAACCGACTCCGCGCGAGCGGCAAGCCGGTGCTCGTCGCGGTCAACAAGGCGGACAATGCGAAATTGGAGGCGGGCGTCACAGAGTTTGCAGAGCTCGGTTTCGACAAGCTTTTTCCCGTGACGGCGATTCACGGCGGCGGCGTTCCGGCGCTGGTCGAGGCCGCAGTGAAACTGCTGCCTGTTCCAAGTGCCGTGTTCCCGGCTCCGAGTTCCGAGTTATCCGGCGGGGCGGGCGTCCTCGCGAGCTCCGAACCCGGAACTCGAAACCCGGAACTCGAAACCCGGGACTCGGAATCGCTAAGGCTCGCCATCGTCGGCCGGCCGAACGTCGGCAAATCCTCCATCATCAACGCGCTTACCAACTCCGAACGCGTCATCGTCAGCCCGATTCCCGGCACGACGCGTGATTCGGTCGACGTGCCCTTTCAGATCGAGACCGACGGCGTGCTTCAGCCCTGCGTGCTCATCGACACTGCCGGCGTGCGCAAATATCGGCGCATTGACGACAGCGTCGAGTTCTTCAGCGTCGAACGCACCAAGGGCTCCATCGCCCGTTGCGACATTGTCGTGCTCGTGCTCGACGCCGATTCCGGCATCACCGAACAGGACAAAAAAATAGGCGACTTGATTACCGAGCACCACAAAGCGTGCATCATCGTCGTCAATAAATGGGACCTTGTGGCCGACGTGGTCCGCACAGCGCGCGTTGAAGAAATCGCCCGGCGGGAGCGCAAGGAGAATCGCCGTGGGCCAAAGGAGATGACGACGCTGGCGGAGTTCGGCGAATGGGTACAGGAGCATCTGTTCTTCCTCGACTACGCGCCGGTGATATTCGCCTCGGCAAAGTCCGGCTTTCAACTCGACCGCCTGCTGGAAGCCGTCCGCTACGTCGCAGCGCAGTTGCGCCAGCGATTGCCGACCTCGATAGTGAACCGGACGCTGCATGACGCCGTCGAGCGCCGCCAGCCGGTCAGTTCGCACGGCCATCGGCTGAAGTTTTTTTACGCGACGCAGGTCAAGCAGGCTCCGCCGACTTTCGTGCTGTTCGTGAACCGGACGGATCTGTTCTCCGACGCGTACAAGAAGTACCTCGCCAATTCCATGCGCACCGCTTTTGGTTACGAAGGCTGCCCCATCCTGCTTCTCCCCCGCGCGCGACCGAAAACCATCGAGCCCGTGCGCAAGCATCGTAATGCGCGCGCACAGAGGCGTCGTCGTCGTCCAACGCTGCGGGCAAACAGGGCGGCTAGATAACCGCTCCCGTCGGGTTTTCAATCATTTCGCGCATGGATCACCCCGCCCGGAGGCCCAAGGTCAATGGGCGTTTCCCGAACAAGAGTCTCTCGCGGTTGTTCTGTGAAACGGAAAACCACCGCTACGACTGCACTGACGAATGCCAGAATACCTAGAATGACGAGGGGAGCCCCTGGCCATGCTTCAATGCCGACCAATGCCAGTATTGCAAAACCAAAACTAAGCAAACCGCAGAGCCTTGCTTTTCGTCGGCGCATAACGCGTCGAGTCTTCCTTGTCGGACGGCTAGGAACTATCGTCAGCTGTTTGTTCACTTACGCCTCAAGATTTGCTCAAGCTGCCATCAGATCTAACCACGGATGGCTCGGATTGCACGGACAAAAGAATCGTGCAATGAATCGCGTAATCCGCGCCATCTGTGGTTACGAATCCTGCATGATCAACGACTGGCAAGGGCGTTGGCACACCGGTGCCTGACGATTCGCCCATACGGCCCGGCGCCCCCGAACATGATCCCCGAAAAACCCCGCCGCTTGGATCAAATTCTCTCCCGCTACGGCTATTGCAGCCGCAGTGAAGCGGCAGCCTGGATTCGGGCAGGTCGCGTGCTCGTTCGCGGCGCGGCCGTCGCCGAGGCCGACGTCAAGGCGCTGTCCATCGAAGTCCTGATCGATGGCCAGCCCATCGAATCGCCCGATGGCTTGCTCGCATTGTTCCATAAGCCCGCCGGCCTTGTCTGTTCCCACGACAGCCGGGATGGGCCAACGATCTATAAGCGACTGCCTGCTCGCTGGCCGCGGCGGCGTCCGCCGGTCACCAGCGTCGGCCGGCTCGACCGCGACACAACTGGACTGCTGCTCCTGACCGATGACGGCGCTCTCGTCCAGCGCTGGACTTCGCCCCGACATAAGGTACCGAAGGTCTACGAGGTCTCCGTCGATGCCGACCTGCGGCCTGAACTTATCTCGCTCTTCGCTTCCGGCACGCTGCTGTTGGACGGCGAAACCAAGCCCTGTCTCCCGGCGAAGCTTGAAATCGTGAGCACCCGCGAGGCCCGCATGGAACTCATCGAGGGCCGCTATCACCAGGTGAAACGTATGTTCGCAGCCCAGGGGATCAACGTCACTGGTTTGCACCGAAGCCGCTTCGGCGCATTCGAGTTGGGCGGGTTGGAACCTGGCCAGTGGCGATTGCTTCCTCTGCCTGTCCCGGAATGACCGTCCACTCATGATCACAGTCGTCGGCAGCCTGAACATGGATTTGTTCATCGACGTGGCGCAGCTTCCTGCGCCCGGCGAAACGGTCGTGGGCAAAAACTTCCGCCGTTCCGCGGGCGGCAAGGGCGCGAACCAGGCCAGCGCGGTTGCGCGCCTCGGCCACGCGGTCTCGATGCTCGGCGTGGTCGGCCGTGACGCGTTCGGCGATGAGCTGATCGAGACTCTGCGGCAGCAAGGCGTCGGCATTGAGCCCATCACGCGCCACGACGGCATCGCCAGCGGCACAGCGCTCATCGTTCTCGACGCGGCTGGCCAAAACCAAATCGTGCTCGCGGCGGGCGCCAATGGCCTGCTGACCGCGGACGCAATCGACGGCGGCGCAACGCTCTTTCGCCGTTCCCACGCCGTCATCGCTCAGCAAGAAATTCCACTGCCGGCTGTCGAGGCGGCCTTGCGGGCCGCGCGCGCGGCCGGCGCCGTGGCCGTGTTGAACCCCGCGCCGTTCGTGCAAGGTTGCGACGCGTTGTTGCCATTGTGCGATTGGCTCCTGCCAAATGAGACGGAGGCGTCGAAGTTGGCGGGCTTCGAAGTGCAGGACATGGATTCGGCCGCCCGCGCCGCGAAGCGCCTCCGCAGCGTGAGTAGCGGCTTGAAAATCCTCCTGACGCTTGGCGCTTCCGGTGCGTGGCTGGACACGCCTTACTTCTGTGGACCGGTCCCGGCGTTTGCAGTCGAGGCCATCGATACCGTGGGCGCCGGCGACACGTTCGTCGGTGCTTTCACCACACGACTGGTCGAAGGAGCCACCCCACAGGATGCGGCCCGGTTTGCCAGCGCGGCGGCGGCCATTGCGGTGACGCGACACGGTGCCCAATCAGGCCCAACTCGAGCTGAGGTGGAAGCGTTCTTGAAATCGGGCAAGGCTTGTTGACCCCGGAGTGCACGGGGTTCGGCATTCTGTCCAATGGACCTCGAGGACGAGTCAAACGGCCGGCTTGCCCGTGGAGACGGGAGGTGTTAAACGCCGTCGTTATGAAACGCCTTCTCCGCTTCTCCTGGTTGACTTTCTTGCTGGTCGGCGCCGCCGTCCCAAGCGCTTTTGCCGCTGATTCCTTGACTCCGGTGAAGCTGAGGCGCACGCCGGAGGGCGGACTCCAGCCGCAGGCCCTGGTGGATGGCAAAGGCACGCTGCAGCTGGTCTACCTCAAAGGCGACCCCAAGGCGTGCGACGTTTACTATGCGCGCCGGGCCGCAGGCCAGACGAACTTCTCCTCGCTCCGCGTGAATAGCGAGCCCGGCAGCGCCATCGCTGTGGGGACCATTCGCGGCGCACAATTCGCCCTCGGCAGAAACGGTCGTGTTCATGTCGCCTGGAACGGCTCCGGCAACAAGAAGTCCGAACGCGGCGCGCCGATGCTTTACTCGCGGCTGAATGACGCAGGCGATGCCTTCGAACCGCAGCGCGACTTGATGACCTCCACGATGTACCTGGACGGCGGCGGCTCCGTGGCGGCAGACGGCGCGGGCAATGTTTACGTCGTCTGGCACGCGGCGCCCGTCGAAGGGCCGAAAGGCGAACAGAACCGCGGCGTCTACATGGCAAAGTCAGCGGACGACGGGAAGACATTCACTGAAGAACGAAAAATCAATCCCACGGCGACGGGCGCGTGCGGGTGCTGCGGCTTGAAGGCATTGGCCGACCCGCGCGGCCGTCTGGGCGTGCTGTATCGCGCAGCCAGCGGCGGGGTGGATCGCGACGTGACGTTGCTGCTGTCGAAGGACGAAGGGCAAACGTTTGAGTCAAAAGTGCTCGACCAGTGGCGCGTGCCAACCTGCCCGATGAGCAGCATGGCGCTTGAGACGTCCGGCTCCGGTTCCTTCACGGCAATGTGGGAGACGCAAGGCAAGGTGCGCCGGTCGAACATCTCGACCGACAAGGTCGAAGCGTCCTCTCCGGCGGCGCCCTCCGGTGCTGGAGGTGGCCGAAAGCATCCCGCCATGGCGGACGGTGGAAAAGCTGGAAGGCTTCAACTGACGGCCTGGACGGAAGGCACGGGCTGGCAAAAAGGCGGAGCGGTGGCCTGGGAACTGATCGACCTCGACGCGGGAACGAAGACTTCGGGCCGGCAGGATGGAGTGCCCGTATGGGGCAAGGTCGCCGCCGTGGCCGAGCCGGATGGAACGTTTACGATTTTCTACTGAAGAGGTGCGGCGTAGCTGCGACCGTGAGGTCGCGGGGATTCGCAATAATGATTCTGGAACCGATTGTTCCTCCGACCGCGACCTCACGGTCGCAGCTACAAATCCCGCGCTCGCCACGGCCTCCGCGCCTTGAATTGGTTTGTCTTTGTGCGCATGGCGGCTTAAACACCCCGCGGTTCTCGCATGCCCAAAGAATCCAATTGGCGGATTGCACTGCTGGCCATCGGGATTGTTCTCGTCGACCAGTTGACCAAGCTCATCGTGCTCAGCCAACTCGGCTTTGCTGAGCAGCGGGAAGTGGTGAAGGGCTTCCTGAGATTCGTTCATTGGCAGAACACGGGGGCGGCCTGGAGCATGTTCACCGGGAACAACGGCGCGCTGGCGGTCGTGGCCATCGTGGCGTTGGTGGGCTTGGTGTTGGCGCGGCGTTACTTCGACGCGCATACCGTGGGCGGGCAGACCAGCCTCGGGTTGATTCTGGGTGGCATCACTGGAAACGTCATCGACCGTCTGCTGCCCAGCCGGCAACACGTCATCGATTTCATTTACTTTTACGTCGTGCGCCGAGACGGCACGGAGGTCGGCTTTCCCGCGTTCAACGTGGCCGACAGCGCCATCTGCATTGGCGTGGGGCTTTTGTTCGTTCTCTCCTGGCGGCGCAAAGCGGGCGAGGTCCCGGAGAACGCCTCGGCAAACAAGTGAAGTCGGCGTCTGTAGCGCAGATTTCCAGCCTGCCGTACCGCCGGTCTTCAAGCTGCGGGCGCAAGGCAAATCCATCCCGGTTCGCTCCCTTCGTTGCGGCTTTGCCGTGCTGGAGAAATCCAGTCTAAAACCTGACACGTGGCCACGCGCACGGACACCTTCACCATCGATCGAACCCTTCCGGGGGAGCGACTCGACAAGTTTTTGTCCGCCCGCTATCCGGCAGTTTCGCGCGGCGCGATGCAGCGGCTCATCGAGCAAGGACACATCCAGGTCAACGCCCGCACGGCCAAGCCGACCCAAACCCCGCGGGCCGGGGACGTCGTCGTCGTGCATTTCCCCGAAGCGCGGCCGGCCGAAGCGCGCCCTGAGGACATCCCCCTGGACGTGCTGTTCGAAGACGGCGATCTGCTGGTGTTGAACAAGGCGCCTGGCATCGTGGTGCATCCGGCCGCAGGGAACGAGGAGCACACGCTGGTCAATGCGCTGCTGCACCACTGCCGGGGCCAACTCAGCGGCATCGGCGGCGTGGCCCGACCGGGCATCGTGCACCGGCTCGACAAGGAGACCAGCGGCTGCCTCGTCGTGGCGAAGAATGACGCGGCGCACCTGGCGTTGAGCGAACAATTCGCTGGGCGCACGACGGAGAAGACGTACCTGGCAATCCTATGTGGAGAAGTGCCCCGGGACTCAGGCGAATCAGGCGAAATCCGCGCCGCGATCGCGCGCCATCCATCGCACCGCAAACGCATGGCGGTGAGCCACGGCGAAGGCCGTGAGGCGCACACCAGCTACCGCGTCACCGAGCGCCTGCGTTGCGCGACGCTGGTCGAGGCGAACTTGCACACGGGCCGGACCCATCAATTGCGCGTGCACTTTCTACACATTGGTTTTCCCATCGCGGGCGACGAGACCTATGGGGCCAACCAGACTAAAAAGCTCGTGGAATTGACGGGCTACACTCCTCCGCGAGTGCTGCTGCACGCGCACACACTTTCCTTCCTCCATCCCCGCACCGGCCGTCGCCGTCGATTCACCGCCCCGTGGCCAGAGGATTTTCAGCAAGCGCTGGAGGCGTTGCGGGTTTCTCGCTGAGACAGAGAACTTGTTCCCAAATCCGTTTTGCGCGCACACCGCGCCGGAGGATTGGCGACGGAGGTGAGTTGAAGCAAAGGAGCATGTCGCAGCCCGGAGGGCTGCCTGACATTAGCTGGGGGTTGAGGATCGCAACGACGATACCCCCGGTCAGTCGACAAATGATTTCCCGCACCCCGGAGGGTGCCAAAGAGCCACAACGACCGAGGATCGCGAAATCGTCGAACGGTTCTGGCGCCCCTCCGGGGTGCGTTGAGGCGGTTCGACCCACGAGCGCGTTCCATGTCGAATCCAGTCTCTCACACGAGCCATACGCGACGTAGGTTCCCTCAAATGAAGGCTGGACACTCATCAGGAATTTGAGGACGAATCTCCGGAATTTCGCTGAGCCCTGTCCGCGGGCGGGCGAGGAACTGGGCATGCGGACTGCGACGAAACCAAAGGACCTCAAAGTGAAAGGATACACAGTGAATGCATTCAAGGACACGACTCTGACCGCGCTGGTGCTGGCGATTGCGACCGGCGTGGCTTCGGCCGCGGCAGGATACAAACAGGCCGACAAGACCGGCGAAGCCATCAATGCGCTTCGCACGGACGTGGCGAAGATCAAAACATCGGTCGATGAGTCGCTGAAGGCGCTCGATGCGCTGGTGGCTGCCGCTTCCACGAACCCGCGCAAGGCGTACGACTCCTTCGCCAAGACCGTGGACAAAGTCGATGACGCCGCGCAGGACGCGAAGAAAAGGGCGGAGAAGATGCGGGAGCGGGGCGCGGAATTCTTCAACGACTGGGAAAAGCAACTGGCCGAATTGAAGAACGAAGAGATTCGCAAGCTGGCCGCGGAGCGCCGGGCCAAACTCCAGGAGACGTTTGGCAACATCAAAAACGGGATTGAGGACGCCAAGACCGCGTTCACCCCGTTCCTTGGCGATTTGAAGGATCTGCGGACCGCGCTGGCGTCCGACCTCACCGTTCAGGGCATCGAATCCGCCAAAGACGTCCTGAAAAAGACCAAAACCAGCGGTGTCGAAGTGCAGAAGAACCTGGATGCCCTGGTGACCGAGTTGAACACAGTCGCCGCCGCGATCACGGCATCGGCAGTGAAGCCGGCGAAATAAGTCACCGTATCGAGCGGACGTCCGCCCTGCCGGCGCGGCCTGGCGGGCCTCACCGGCCTGTCGGATTGATGATTTCGCTCATCTTGAAGATCGGCAGGAACATGCAGATGGCGATGCCGCCGACCGTCACGCCCAGGAACACGATGAGCAGCGGTTCGATGAGGGACGTCAGGCCGGAGAGAGTCGTCTGGATTTCATCGTCCAGGAAGTCCGAGATGCGTTCGAGCATGTTCTCGATTTTGCCGGTTTGTTCGCCGGCGGTGATCATGCGGATGATCATCGGGGGGAAGACAGGATGCTTGCCCAGCGCGACGGAGATGCCCTCGCCCCGTTCGATGTCGCTGGCCGCCGTGCGCACCGCTTTTTCCATGACGACGTTGCCGACGGTGTTCGAGACGATTTGAAGCACTTCCAGGATCGGCACGCCGGAGCGGATGAGCGACGCCAGCGTGCGCGTGAACCGGGCCAGGCAAATCTTGTGCGCGATCTGGCCGAAGATGGGCAGCTTGATCCGCGTGCGGTCCCAAAACTCGCGACCCTTCTTGGTCTTGATCCACGCAAACCACGCGTAGCCGAGGCCAATGGCCAGCGCCAGCAGATAGATGATGTTGCTCTTGACCAGTTCGCTGAAGGTGATGAGGAATTGCGTCGGGCCCGGCAGTTTCGAGCCAAAGCTCTTGTAGACCTCCCCGAACACCGGCACGACTTTCACGAGCAGGAAGATCGTGATGCCGATGGCCACCAAAGTGACGGCCGTCGGATACATCATGGCCGATTTCACCTTCTTGCGGAGCTTGGCGGTATTCTCGAGGTAGGTCGCCAGGCGGGACAGAATTTCGGCGAGCAAGCCGCCGCGTTCGCCCGCGGCGACCATGCACACGAAAAGCTTGTTGAACACCTTCGGGTGCTTGATGAGCGCTTCGGAAAAGCTGTCGCCGCCTTCGACACGGGTGCAAACGTCTTTGATGGTGTCCCGCATCACCTTGTTGCTCGTTTGCTCGGCCAGCGCCTGGAGCGATTGCACCATGGCCAGACCGGCGTCGATCATGGTCGCCAATTGCCGCGTGAACACCACCAGGTCGGCCAGCGCTACCGAACCGCCGGCGGTCTTGCCCTTCTTGCCGACTTTTTCGGCGATCGACAGGACGAGCAGGTTGCGCCCGAGCAGCGCGGCGATGGCCGCCTGTTCGTTCTGAGCATCCAGCGTGTTGCGGATTTCCCGTCCGGTCCCTGCTTCTCGCGCGACGTAAGTGAATGACGGCATAGCAAAATCATCTCAACCAACCCGGCCCCTTCAGCCCCTGCCGGGCCGCAAGGCCCGCGGCTCGCCGTGACGGCTGCGGTTCGTCCGAACTCGCCAGCGGCGTCGAGGTTGACTCGATTCGCAATGATCTTCGGCGGGATCAGACAATCCCTTTAGCCCCTTTTCCGAACAGGAAGCCGGCTCAAATCGGGACAGTGTTGGACAGTCGTCGAGGCTCAATGGGCCGACTTTTCAGCCCCTTCTGGAAGCTCCCTCCCCGGCGCCCGATTGTAGCGCGCAGCCGAGCGGCACGGCTGCGCCACGCTATTCTAACGGCATTCGAGCGTCCCGCGCGTCACGCCCAATTGGTTGATGAGCTTCAACTCGCGCCAGAGCCCGTCGCCGGTAATCTCGCCCCTCAACAGCTTTCGGTAATTGGCAATCGTTGTTGCCACCAACTCCGGCGATTCGTCCACAAACTCGATCCGGAAATGGCGCACGCCCAGCGCCAGCAAATGTTCCACGTGCTCGGCGCCTGTTTGAGCGCGGGCATTGAACACCGTGTTGCGGCAACCGAGATCGGCCTTGAGGGGGTGCTCCGCGCCGACACGGTCGCGCAGGCGCACCTCGTGCCGATCGCAAGGCCGCCCGCAGTTGGTGAAATCGGTGCCTTCGGACAGGAAGGCGCAAAAGACGCAGTGCTCCATGTGAAACATCGGAATGTGCTGGTGAACGGTCACCTCGAACCATTCCGGTGGCGCCGCACGCACGAGCGCTTCGAGTTGCGCCCCGTTGAGGTCGTACGACGCGGTGAGCCGCTCCAGCCCGAACTGATTCTTGAAGTAATCCGCCGCGAGCGCATTCGTGACGTTTAGGGAAAAATCCCCGACGCGACGGCAGTCCGCGAAGAAACGCAAATGGTCATAATTGCGGACCAGAAAACCATCCGCGTCGCAGGAGCGGATCTGCTTGAGGATCCACTCCTCGCCCGGCTTGAAGATGCGGGGTGGAGCCACACAGATTTCCGATTGCGGATTGGCGCTATCCGAATTGTGGGCGCGAAAACGAGTGACGGCTTCTCGATACTTCTTCGGATCCTCGAAATCGCAGTAAACGGTGGAAACGCCAGCGGCCAGCGCGGCTTCGAGTTGGGACAGACTTCGAACCAGAACAATCAATTGCGCATCGCGGATCGCGGATCGCGGATTGGCGCCAGGTGAGTGGGGACGCTCCTGGCTGTCGCCGACTCGCAAGTCGTCAATCGTAAACCGTGAGTCGACATGCCATCGCCTTGGCTGCGCCCGCTGCCGGTCCAACTCGGCCACCGCTTCGCGTCGGAGCCGGTTGAGTTCGCTCACCGGGAGCATGACGGCGCCTTCGAGATGGTTGTCGAGGCGTCCCAAGCTGAACGGGGTGCCGCCAAGCCGGCCGAGTTGCGCGCGTAATCTCTCTTCACTCAAGGGCTGCTTGTCCGCAGGCACGAGAGGCGTCGTGGAGTCCAGCCGCGCCACATGGCCTTCCGCGTCACGCCACAGCAAGGTCAGCGCATGGCCGGCCCGGCCGTGAACCTCGACGTGCAAGGGTCGCTGGAATTTGGGTTGCTCACCCTCGAACGTCTGCTTCAGCCGCCGGTCCAGCTCCGGATCGCTTGTCTTCCACACCCGGTTGCCCGCCTGCACGCGGCTGAAATCGATCGCCCCCCGCCCAAACGTCAGCGCAACTTCCATTTGAGCTTTGAACGTTGACCCTTGAACTTCATAAACCCGTCCGCCTTCCTCCTTCGCCTCCGGCCGGCCGGCGTCAAACACGATTCCATCGCCTGGCTTTAAGTCACTTTCGAGTCGCACGAATACGCGACTGCCTTGCACATCGGTCACTTCGCCGACGAACACGCCGCGCTTCTTGCCGAAGCGGGCATGGACCAGGCGCTGGTTGTCGATGCCGCGCAGCCAGCCGCTCGAAAGGCCGCGTGAGAAGGCCATTTCCATTTCGTACTGGTCTTGTCGAGAGACGAGAGTCGAGGGTCGAGAGCCAGCCAGGCCTTCGTCTTTCGAGTCTCGGCCCTCGACCAGCTTGTCCAGCGCCTGCCGGTAGAGGCGCGTGATGTTTGCGACGTACTCGGGCGTCTTCAATCGCCCCTCGATCTTAAGCGACGCCACTCCGGCGCGGACCAGCTCCGGCAAGATTTCGAGTCCGGCGAGATCCTGCGGACTGAGCAGATATTTCCGATCGCCCAAGGGAACGATCTTGCCGTCCGAGATCAATTCGTACGGCATGCGGCACGCTTGTGCGCACTCGCCCCGATTGGCCGACCGCCCGCCGAGCGCCTCGCTGGTCAGGCATTGCCCTGAGTAAGCCACGCACAGCGCCCCGTGAACAAAAACCTCCAACGGTAGTCCCGGGTTCCGAGTTCCGGGCTCCGAGTTCCTGATTCCGAGTTCCTGATTGGCCACAGGAGTCGCTGACTCGGAACTGGAACATCGGAGCTCGGAACGAATCTTTTCGATGTCCTTCAGCGAATTCTCCCGGGCCAACACCACGAGGTTGCAACCCAGGTTACGCGCGAATTCGACGCCCGCGGCGCTCGTCACGGTCATTTGCGTCGAGGCGTGGATTGGAAAATTGGGCGACAGCCGCCGGATGAGTTGGCAGATCCCAACGTCCTGCACGATGGCCGCGTCGACGCCCGCCGCGATGATGCTGCGCAAGTAATGCTCGGCCTCGCGGATTTCACTCTGGAAGACCAGGGTATTGAACGTGACGTAACCCTTGACGCCCCGCCGGTGAAGAAACTCCATCAACTTTGGCAGATCGGTTTCGGTGAAATTATGCGCGCGCATCCGTGCGTTGAACCGCTCCAAACCGAAGTAAATCGCGTCCGCCCCATTCTCGACAGCGGCGCGGGCGCATTCCCAATCGCCTGCCGGCGAGAGCAATTCGGGCACGCGCCGCGGACTCTGAAGTTCCGAGGGCGCTGCCGCTCCAGCTTGTAACGCAGGCGCACTCATGTTGAGCGCACAGCGTATCACAGGCGGGTCAGGGCAACGAATCAGAATTTGGAAATCACTCTGGCAAGCGCCGCCACGCGCTTGGAATCCACCGTATTCGCCACTCGGCCGCGAGATTTGAGCGAACTGCCGACAATCACAGCATCCACGAAAGGCAGGTATTCAGCTGCATTCTCCGCGGTAATACCGCTGCCGACAAACAACCGCGCCGCGGGACAAGCCGTGCGCACGCGGCGGACGTCGCCGAGGTCGGTAGCCTGGCCCGTGCCGGTTCCGGAAAGGATTAAGCCGTCGGCCAATCCGCGCTCCAGCGTATCGCGGGCAGTGGTTTCGATGGACATCGGCGCCAAAGGTAACGCGTGCTTGACGTGGACATCCGCCAGGATGGCCACGCCCGGGCACAATTGACGTCGCTGCCGGAGCGTGTCGAACGCCTGTCCTTCGATGACGCCCTGGTCCGTCAACATCGCGCCAGAGTGAACGTTCACGCGAATGAAACCGCCGTCGCACGCCGCGCAGAGCCCAAGTGCCGTGCGAGGGTCATTGCGCAGCACGTTGAACCCGACGGGAAGCCTCACGGCGGCGCGTACCGCCGCGCCCGCAACGGCCATTGCCGCCGCGGTCTCGGGCGGGACGGCTCCCTTCGTGAACGGCACGTCGCCGAAGTTCTCAATGACGACCGCGTCGGCCCCGCCCTGTTCGTAAGCCCGCGCGTCAGCCACAGCGCGCTTGATGACCTCCTTGATTTCTCCTCCGCAACGCGGCGAGCCGGGCAACGGCAGCAGATGCACGACACCGATCAATAGTTTCTGCCGCGACTCAAACAGCGAGGTCAAACCATTCCTGCGTTGGGGTGCTTTCATGAACCGTTCACGCGATCTTGCTGCGGAAGCGCAGCGCGCAGAGCGCAAATAACCCTGCACCCATCCCTGCCAGCGTCAGCACGTGGTGCCAGAACTCCTCGAGGCCGGCGCCGCGCAGGATGATGGCCCTCAGCAGTTCGATGAAATAGGTCGTCGGCAGGCACGAGCCAATGGCTTGAAAGATCCAGGGCATGGTTTCGCGTGGGAAAATAAATCCACTGAAGAACACCGATGGCATGATGAACACCATCGACATCTGGAGCGCCTGGATTTGGTTTTGCGCCCGCGTCGAAACCAGCAGGCCCAAGCTGAGGAGAGAGAAGATGTAAAGCAGGGTCGAGACGTAGAGGGCCGTGAGACTCCCCGCGATGGGCACTTCGAACACGAAGCGCATGAGGCCGAAAAGCCCCGCCGCCATCGCCATGCCGATGACCAGGTACGGCGTCAGCTTGCCGAGCATGAGCCCCCAACGCGACAACGGGCTGACCAGGAGTTGTTCCAGCGTGCCGCGCTCGCGTTCGCGCACGATGCTCATCGCCGTCGCGAAGGTCGTCGCGATTTGCAACACGACGCCAATGACTCCCGGCACGAAGAAGTTCGGGCTGCGCATGGCGGGGTTGTAAAGCACCTGCGGGCGGATCTCGATGGGAACATTTTTGCGTCCGGTCTGGCCAAGCAGCACGACCAGCGACTCGCGAAGCGTGACGGCCATGGCCGTGTTCAACGCCTGCAAGGCCATCGTGGAACTGGAGCCGTCAATGAGCACTTGCAAGCGGGCGGTGCGGCCGGCGTGCAACTCGCGCGTGAAGCCAGGTGGAATTTGCACGCCGACGTACGCGCGGCCCTGTCGCAGGAACGCAGCCAGTTCGGTCACGCTTTGGACTTCGCCCACGACGCGGAACGTCTCCGTGTTCACCAAACGGTCGACCAATTGGCGGCTCTCCACCGTGCGGTCTTCATCGAGCAGGACCGTCGACATGTGCTTCACGTCGTTATCGAGCGCGAAGCCGAAGGCGATCATCTCGATGAGCGGCGGGAAAAACATGAAAAAGAGCGTCATCGGATCGCGCAGCACCACGATGAATTCCTTGTACAGAATGGCGCTGAAGCCGCGGAAGGGGGTCTTCATGGCTGCGGGTCGTTTTGCGGATGGGCGCGCTCATTCGTAAGCGCGACGAAAACATCCTCCAACGAAGGACCAATCGGGTGGATGTCGGCCTGCGGAATGCCGGCACGCGTCAACTCCTCGCGGAGGGTCTGTTCCGGCAGGCTCTGTTCGACGAGGAGATGCATCGACTGGCCGAAGACCGTGGCATTGCGCACGCCTGACATCCGGCGCAAGGCCTGCAAGCCGGTGGTCACGTGGTCGCAAGTGATGTCGAGGCGGCGCGTCCCGGGCGGGTTCACGACAGGCAACGCCTTGAGGTCGTCCGGGATCCCGGAGACGACGAGCCTGGCATTGTGGATGTAGCCGACGTGGGTGCAACGTTCCGCTTCATCCATATAGTGCGTCGTCACAAACAGTGTCATGCCGAGGCTGGAGAACTCAAAGAGCAAATCCCACAGCTCGCGACGGGCGACGGGATCGATGCCGGCCGTTGGCTCATCCAGGAACAGGACGGAAGGCTTGTGCACGAGCGAGCAAGCCATCGCCAGGCGTTGACGCCATCCGCCCGAGAGCAGCCCGGCGCGACGCGTCAGATATGGCTCCAAGTGAGTCAAAGCGATCAATTCATCGCGTCGCAGGACCAGCGCGCGGCTGCGCAAGCCGTAAAGGCGGGAGTAAAAGTTGAGATTCTCGGTGACCGTCATTTCGTCGTACAGCGAAAACTTCTGAGACATGTAGCCAATGAAGGGCTTGAGCTCGTCCGTCTGTTTGGCCACGTCGAATCCGGCGATTCTCGCGACGCCATCGGTGGGCTCGAGCAACCCGCAGAGCATGCGAATCACAGTGGATTTGCCCGAGCCATTCGGACCCAGGAAGCCAAAAATGGAGCCCTTCGCCACGCTGAAGCTCACTGAATTGACCGCCGTGAAGTGCCCGAAACGCTTCGTCAGACCGATACACTCGATCATGGCCGAATCCGAAGTGGCGACGGAGGGCATTGCGAAGCGGCGGCCAAAGTTACAAGGTTACCACCTTGCAACGTTGTGACCTTGTAAGCCTGTAATTCATTTCACCTTTTCTCCCGCACCGGCCGCATTCGGAAAAATCACGTCGACCGACATCCCGGCGCGCAACTCCTGGCTGGTCAGTCGCACTTTCACGCCGAAGACCTGCTTGAGACGTTCGCCGGGAGTTTGAACGTTGCGCGGTGTGAATTCGGCGGCTCGATTGATCTGCTCGACGAGCCCCGAAAACTCCTTCCCCGGAAACGCGTCTGCGTTCACGCGGACCTTCTGGCCGAGGTGAATCTGGCCAAGCCACGGCTGCGGGACGTAAACCCGCACCCAGAGATGGTCGGTGAGCAGCAATGTGGCGATTTCCCGGTTTGGCGGAAGCACGTCGCCGACCTTCACCCCCAGCACTTCCAGGATACAGTTGGTCGGCGCGACGATGCGCATTTCGCTCATGTTCGCGTCGAGTTCCGCAAGACGCGCCCGGGCTTGCTCGATGCGCTCCGGGCGTGTGCCCGCCCGCAGCAGGTCGAAGCGGCTTAGCGCTGCGGCGGCGCTTTTCTCCAGCGACGCGACACGGCTGGCCGCCCGGTCCAGCTCCCCTTCGGACGTCACTTTCGCCGCCACCAGCTCTCGAGTGCGCTTTCCCTCGATGCGCGCCAGGTCCAAATCGGCAACGAGCGCCTGCCAATCGTTGCTGACGGCGATGATTTCCTGCGGACGCGGCCCCGCCACCAATTCATCAAGCGTGGAGGCGGCCTGGGCGCGCATCGCGCGCAGTTCTGCGGCGTCGAGTTCGGCGATGAGCTGGCAGTTGGTGAGCCAGTCCCCTTCGCGTGCAAAAAGCTGCTCCACGCGCCCGCCGTAGCGCGAAGCGACATGCACTTCGTCGGTCTCAATCGTTCCGGAAACCGAGTTCGGATCGGCCGGTCGTTGACAGGAGAAAAGAAGCATTCCTCCGAGCAGGGCGAGTAATGTCGTGTAACGCACTGCGGCGGAGGCTATCAGCGGGAGGTGGACGGTTCAACACAACCGGTGATTCTGGACGAAGCGGCAAGCGCCGCTTTGCCGCAATTGGCGCTAGTTCTGTTGCGGGAGCATCGCGTCCCCGGCTACGTCCAACTTGCTGGGCGGGCGACCTGATATCTCGCTATTGCGCATATGCCGTCCCTTGACGATAAGAACCGCATGTGCGGCAGCCGCCGCTGAACTTATGAGAATACCTTCCGTTGCCCTGATAGCGCTCTCCTTGTCAGTCGCGTCCCTGTCCGTCCGCGCCGCGTCGCGCGAGGCCCAATGGAAGGCCGTGGAGGACGCCGTGAACAAAGGGCTCCCCAGGAGCGCGATTACAAACCTCGACTTAATCCTCGCGAGCGCGCTCCGGGACAAGGCCCACGGGGAAGCCGCCCGCGCCATCGCCAAAAAGATCGTCCTCGAAGGAAACATCCAGGGAAACAAGGCGGAGGAAAAAATCGCGCTCATGGAAGCCGAATTGGCCAAGGCGCCGAAGGAAGTCGTTCCTCTGCTCGATACGCTCCAGGCAATCTGGTACTGGCATTACTTCCAAAACAACCGCTGGCGGTTCGTCCAGCGCACGGCGACGGCCGGACCGCCCGGGAAGGATTTCACCACCTGGGACCTGACGCGGCTCTTCGCCGAGATCGACAAGCAATTCACCAAAGCGCTGGCGGGCGCGGACACGCTCAAGCGCACGCCGGTGTCGACGTTCCGGGACTTCCTCCAGTCGGGCAACACCCCAAACGCGTGGCGGCCGACGCTTTACGATTTCATTGCGCACGAAGCGCTGGACTTTTATGTGGCGGGCGAGCAGGCCGGGGCCAAGGCCGAGGACGCGTTCGAGATTTCGGCCGACAGCCCGGTCTTCGGAAGCGTGGATGAATTCCTCGCGTGGAAGCCAGAGACGACCGACGAATCGTCGCCCAGGCTCAAGGCCATCCGGCTTCACCAGGAATTGCTTCGATTCCACAAAGGGGACCGCGAGCCCGGCGCGTTCATTCTGGCGGACATCGAACGCCTGGAGTTCGCAAAGAACATGGCCTTCGGTGAAACCAAAAACGGGCGTTACAAGGCGGCGTTGCAGGCCGTGGCCGACCAGTGGGTCGATCACGAGTTGGGCGCCTACGCGGTGTACCAGCGGGCCCGGGTGCTCCACGAGGAGGGCGACTGGGTGGAGGCGCGCACACGCGCCCTCCGCGTGCGTGAGGTGTGGCGGAACACATTCGCGGGGAAACTCGCTCACAACCTAATCACGGAGATCGAAGCGATGTCTGCGACCGTCAGCACCGAATGGGTCTGGAACGCCCCGTGGCCCACCATCACCGTGCGCTACCGCAATGTGACCAACATCTGGTTCCGCGCCGTGGCCTGGGATTGGGACGCCTTCCTCGACAAGCGGCACAATCGCCCCGAATCCCTGAACGACGCCGAGCGCAGGGAACTCCTGGCCAAAGCGCCTGCACTCGAATGGTCCGTGCCCCTGCCGCCGACGGCGGACTTCAAGGAGCGCGCCGAGCAATTGCCAGCGCCCGCGACGCTCAAGCCTGGCTTCTACTTCCTCATCGCGAGCTGCAATGCGGCGTTCGACGAGACGAACAACATGGTCCAGTTCGCCGATTTCTGGGTGAGCGAACTGGCACTCGTGGTGCGTCCGCGCGACGGCAAGCTCGAGGGCTTCGTGCTCGAAGCCAACTCGGGCGAACCCGTGGCGGCGGCCGATATCGACGCCTGGTACCTCAACAACCAGGGCAGCCGCATCGCAGCACCGGCTGCCAAAACGGATGAACTTGGTTTCTTCACGATCGACTCGCAGCAGCAGCGCGGTTACCTCATCCGCGCGCGACACAACGGCCGCGAGCTCGCTTCGGCTCAAGACTACTACAGTTACCAACCGCACCAGCCCGAGCCGCGCGAGCAGACGATTTTCTTCACCGACCGCGCCCTCTACCGGCCTGGCCAAACGGTGCAATACAAAGGCATCGTGGTCCGAACCGACCAGACGAAGGACACTTACGAGACGCTCGCCGGGCGCGAGCTCGAGGTTGTCTTCGCGGACCCGAATGGCAAGGAAATCGCCAAAGCCAAACATCGGGCAAACGATTACGGGAGTTTCTCGGGCAGCTTTATTGCACCGCGTGACCGTGTCATGGGACGTTGTCGCATCTACACGCAAGGCAAGGCCGACGGCGGGGCGTGGCTCAACGTCGAGGAATACAAACGTCCGAAATTCCAGGTGGCGCTCGACGTGCCGAAAGTTGCCGCGAAGCTCAACGACAAAGTGAGCCTGATCGGCCGCGCGGAGAGCTACACCGGCGCGGCCGTGGACGGCGCGAAGGTGAAGTGGCGCGTCGTGCGCGACGTGCGCTGGCCGTGGTGGTGGGGCTGGTATGATTCCTGGCGCGTGCGCGGCGTCTCGACGAGCCAGGAAATTGCCCGCGGTGTGACGACGACCGGCACGGATGGCTCCTTCTCCATCGAGTTCTTCGCGAAACCCGACCCAGCGGTCTCAGAGAAGGATGAGGCGTCGTTCGGTTTTTCCGTCCACGCGGACGTGACCGACGGCGCGGGCGAAACGCGCTCGGCAGACCGCGGCGTGAACGTGGGGTTTGTCGCGCTCACGGCGACACTTGGCGCAGAGGATTGGCAGACCGTGGACAAGCCAGTCGTTTTGACTGTGCGAACAACGACGCTCGACGGCGAACCGCAAGCCGCCGAAGGCAAGGTCAAGCTCCACCGGCTCAAGGAACCCGCCCGAGTGCAGCGGCCGTACATGGGCGAAGTCAGCCATTACCAGCCGGGTCCGAAATCGCCCGACTTGTCCGATCCGAACAATTGGGAACTCGGCGACGTGGTGAGCGAACAAGGCTTCACCACGGACGCGGAGGGCAAAGCCAGGCTGGAGTTCAAGCCGGGCGCGGGCGCCTTTCGCGCGATGCTCGAGACGCAGGACCGCTTCGGGAAGAAAGTCACGGGACGGCTGCCGTTGCGCGTGCTGGAACCCGCTGCGACGAAGCTGTCGCTCAAAGTGCCGTTTCTGCTCGCGGCGCCCGCGTGGAAAAACGAGCCGGGGGAGGACTTCATGGCACTATGGGGAACGGGATATGACGCGGGCCGGGCTTTCATCGAGATCGAACACCGCCACAAAATACTGCGCCGCTTTTGGACGAAGCCCGGCGAAACGCAGACGCAGATCCAGCAGGCCGTGGATGAATCGATGCGCGGCGGGTTTACGCTGCTTGTCACGCAAGTCCGCGAGAACCGCGCCTTTCTCAACTCGCGCCATATCGACGTGCCGTGGAGCAACAAGGAACTCGAGCTGAAGTGGGAACACTTCACCTCGAAGCTCGAGCCGGCACAGAAGGAGACATGGACGCTAGTGATCCAGAATGTCGCAGCTGCGACCGTGAGGTCGCGGGACCCGTCGCTCAAAACTCCCGATGCCAAATCAGATCAGCCCGCGACCTCACGGTCGCAGCTGCACGAAGTAGCGGAACTCGTCGCGACGCTTTATGACGAGTCCCTCGATGCCTACCTGCCTCACTCGTGGATGCAACGCTTCGGTTTCTTCCACTACGACTATTCCAGCGCGCAGCCGCAGTTCGGGAACATGACGAAGTCCTTGCAGCCCCTGAAGGGGGGTTGGCCGTCGACTTGGCTGGATACCAGCATGACCTATTGGCATTTCCCGCCCGACATCGTCGAAAACTTCTGGGGTTACAGTTGGCGAGCGGAACGCTTGCAGTTGAAGGCCGGCCGGGGCCGGTTTACTGAAGGCACAGCGTACTTCGAGAACGGTGTCGCCCTGTCGCCGGCCGCACCCGCCATGGAGGCAGAGGCCAAACTCGAAGCCGTTGGTGAGGCGCCGGCGTCCAGGCGGAAGGATGCCAGGGACAAATCCGGACCCACGAATGTGCCGGGCGCAGGCGCTTCACCCGATCTTGCGAACGTCTCCGCCCGCAAAAACCTCAACGAAACTGCGTTCTTCTTCCCCCAACTGCTCGCGGACTCCAACGGCGTCGTGAAACTGCAATTCACCATGCCCGAGGCGCTGACGACCTGGCGCTTCCTGGGTTTCGCACACGACACGGCGTGCAGGTCCGGTTTCCTCGATGGCAAAACCGTCACGGCGAAAGACCTCATGGTGCAACCGAACCCGCCGCGTTTCCTGCGCGAGGGCGACACGCTGGAATTCACTGTGAAGGTTTCCAATCAGTCCGCCGAGCGACAGGCGGGGAAGGTGCGACTGACTTTCAACGACGCGCAAAGTGGCCAAAGCGCCGACAAGCTGCTGGCCAACGCGGCGCCCGAAATTTCATTCGACATCCCGGCGAAGGAATCGCGCACTTACTCGTGGCGCATCCAGGTGCCTGACGGCGCACCGTTCCTCTCCTACAAAGCCGTGGCGTCCAGCGGCCGGCTGTCCGACGGCGAGGAGGCTTACCTGCCCGTGCTGGCGCGGCGCATCCTGATCACCGAATCGCTCCCGTTGCCCATTCGCGGGCAGGCGGGCGGTCCGGTCGTGAAAAAGTTCGAGTTCGAAAAGCTCGCGAAGTCCGGCAAGTCCGGTTCGCTGGTTCACCAGAACCTCGTCGTGCAGATGGTCTCGAATCCCTCGTGGTACGCCGTGATGGCCCTGCCTTACTTGATGGAGTTTCCGCATGAGTGCACCGAGCAGACGTTCAACCGTTTTTACGCAAACGCCCTCGCCCGCAGCATCGCCAACAGCGACCCGAAAATCCGCCGCGTGTTCGACCAATGGAAGGGCACGGCCACGCTGGACAGCCCGATGGAAAAGAACCAGGATCTCAAATCCGTGATGCTCGAAGAGACGCCCTGGTTGCGCCAGGCGAACAACGAAAGCCAGGCGCGCAAGAACGTCGGCATTCTCTTCGACGCGAACCGGCTCGACAACGAGAGCAAACGCACGTTGCGCAAACTCGTCGAGATGCAGCTTCCCGACGGCGCCTGGCCGTGGTTCCCCGGCGGGCAAGGCAACGATTACATTACGCTCTATATCACCACCGGCTTCGGCCGATTGCGTCACCTCGGGGTGGACATCGACTCGACCGCCGCCGTGAAGTCCCTCACGCGTCTCGACGGCTGGATGGACGAACACTACCGGCGGATCCTGAAATGGTCCCACCCCGAAGAGTACGTGCCCAGCGCCACGGACGCACTCTACCTCTATGGCCGCAGCTTCTTCCGGAAAGACAAGGCCGTCGCCCCGGAGCACCAGGAAGCCCTGAACTTTTTCCTCACGCAATCGCGCAAGCATTGGTTGAAGCTGGCCAATCGGCAGAGTCAGGGCCATCTGGCGCTCGCGCTTCAACGCTTCAGCGCTTCCTCCAAGCCCAACGATTCAACCCCGCGCGACATGATGCGCTCGTTGAAGGAGCGCTCGGTCACCAGCGAGGAAATGGGCATGTTCTGGCGCGACACCGAGTTGAGCTGGTGGTGGTATCACGCCCCCATCGAGAGCCAGGCGATGATGATCGAGGCCTTCGACGAAGTGGCCCAGGACAAGCAAGCCGTCGAAGAATGCCGCGTTTGGCTGCTCAAGCAGAAACAGACGCAGGATTGGAAAACGACCAAGGCAACGGCCGACGCCGTCTACGCCCTGCTCCTGCGCGGCCGGGACATCCTGGCCAGCGACGCGCTGGTGGAAGTGAAGTTGGGCAACATCGATCTAACACCGAAAGCCGGAGCCACCGGTCTCCCTCTCCCTCGGGGAGAGGGCCGGGGTGAGGGGAACCCCGCGGTCGAAGCCGGAACAGGATTCTACGAACGCCGCTTCGCCGCCTCCGACATCAAGCCCAGGCTCGGCGAAATCACCGTCCGCAAACTGGACGAAGGCGTCGCCTGGGGCAGCATCCATTGGCAATACCTCGAAGACATGAGCAAGGTCACGCCGCATACGGGCACGCCGCTCAAGCTGAAGAAAGCCCTCTTCACAAAGGTGAACACGAAGAAAGGGCCCGTCCTGGAGCCGGTCAAAGCCGCCGTCCAGGTCGGGGACGAACTGGTGGTCCGCATCGAATTGCGCGTTGACCGCGACATGGAATATGTCCATCTCAAGGACCAGCGCGGCAGCGGCACCGAACCGGTGAATGTCCTTTCAGGCTACCGTTACCAGGATGGCCTCGGCTACTATGAGTCCACGCGCGACACGGCCAGCCACTTCTTCATCGATTACCTGCCGAAGGGCGTTTACGTCTTCGAATACTCCACGCGCGTCCAACACCGGGGCGCCTACCAGACCGGCGTGGCGTCCATCCAATGCATGTACGCGCCGGAGTTTAACAGTCATTCGGAGAGCCTGCCATTGGTGGTGAGGTAACACCTTTGGTCATGATGGCGTAAAAACCGTGCGCGCACCGTCCCGTTGCCCTATAATTCTTCAATGAACTGGAAAGAGCGCATCTCGATTGACCCGCTCGTCTGCAAAGGCCGCGCCTGTGTAAAGGGCACGCGTATCATGGCAAGCGTTGTGCTCGACAACCTTGCCGCCGGCCTCACACCGGAGGAAATCATGCGCAGCTACCCGCCGCTGACGCCCGAAGACATCCGGGCTTGCGTCGCCTACGCCGCCGCGCTCGCCCATGAAGAAGTGCTGCCCCTGACGGGCGCACCGGGATGAAGTTCAAGGTTGATCAAAACCTGCCCGCCGACTTCGTCCAGATCCTCTCCCAGGCCGGTCATGACGCCCTCACCGTCTGGCAGCAAGACCTTGGCGGCGCGCCTGACCCGCAAATCGTCGCAGCCTGCCAAAAGGAGGGTCGCGTGCTTATCACCGCCGATCTAGACCTCTCTGACATACGCGAGTATGCGCCTGAGCACTCGCCCGGCCACATCGTCCTCCGCCTCAAAGAGCAGACGCGGCCCAACCAGGTTGGCCTGCTGCGGCAGATTCTCCCGCTGTTCGCCACGACACCGCTGGGTGGCCGGTTGTGGATCGTCGAGTGGAACAGGGTGCGAGTGCGCGGCGGACAAGACTGAGCTGCCTCCCTACGCGCCCTCAGCACCGGGGCGATTACCAGACCGCGTCGCGTCCATCCAATGCATGTACGCGCCGGAGTTCAACAGCCATTCCGAGAGTTTGCCGCTCCGTGTGAACTGAGCCGTAACAGTTCATGGTGGCTTGCACCGGGGATATCGTCGCGCTCCGGCCTTGCCGCGTTCATGTCTCAGCCGCGCCCAGCGAACGCAAAAACTCGATGGCACCCTTGTTGCCGCCTTCCAGTGCGACAGCAAGCGGTGTCCGATTATTGCAATGTCTGCGGTCGTTCATATCGGCCCCTGCCTCGATCAGCAACTTGAGCGAATCGACGTATTCCGGTTCCTTTCCCTTTCCTCGAGCGGGGCCGCCCCAGGCAGCGGCATGGAGCGCATCGAGGGAGTCGGGCCGGGCTCCCTGCTTCAGAAGAAATCGGATGGTTTCGAGCCGTGCGTTGTTCGCCGCCCAGGAGAGCACAGAGCGAAACCAGTTGGCGCCCGACGCATTGACGTCTGCTCCGCACTCGATGAGCCGCCGAATGAGTCTGAGCTTGCCGTCGTTGGCTGCGTAGTGAAGGGCCGTGCTGCTTTTGACAAAAGGTTGACCTTGCGAGTCAGGCCCCGGCCATTCGAGCCGCCCGAGGTCCGGATGCCTGTTGAGAATCTCAATCGCCTCCGACTCTCCTTCGGCGTCGTACTTCGTTGCGAGCAACTGGTAGAACGGGGTGTCGTCAGCGTAGGGCATGGGCCTGTCACATCGCTTTAATCCACTTCTCGAACTCCGCCGCCAGGCCCCGTGGATTCGCCCGTCGCGTGGCCTCCGCGATGCCGTCGTGATACTCCGACTCGTGGACGAGTATCGGAACGAGGCGTCCGAACTTTTTGCTCATGACTCCCGCCTCGTGCAGGCGCTTTGCGACTGCGACGCACAGCGCGACAAAATGGTCCATAATCTTGTCCCTGAGCTCGAGTGTGCTGTCGAAGTCCTCCTCTTCCTCCCCGTCAGTCCACCAGCATCCCAGTGACTGAATCCACTCCTTGCGGGCCGCCTCGTCCGCGCGTGCCGCGCCGATGGTGCAAGCCTCTCCCTTTTCCTGAAGCCAGAACGCGTAATTCCACTTCGCCTCGTCCGAACTCGAGGCGATGGGCCACATGGGCTTCTGGCCGGGTGCCGGAGTGCAGGCTCGCCAACGGGCGTTCGTGTTGTAGCCAACCGAGAGAATGGCCTTCCGCTCGTCATCTTCGTCCGCTGAGTAATAGAACGACAGAGCGTAGATGTCCGCCGCGACCTTGTCCTTGATGGCGAGGATCCCCTCGCGCGCTTTGCTGTATGCGTAGTCCTCGTATTTGCTCATGGTGTGGGTTGGAGGGGGTTGAGCATCAGGTCTCGACAATATCAATCCGAACGATGTGCGCATCGGTGGCCTCGGCCAACGGGAAGTACTCAGTGCCCGGTTCATCCCTCCAGTTAATGGACAAAAATGCGTCCTGACTTCTCAAGAACTCATCGATGAGGTGCTCAACGTGCGCATTGAATTTTTCGCCACGCTTGCTGAACAGGGCGTTGAAATCCGCCACGGCAAGCTCCCGCACTTTGGAGGCGCCGTAGTACCCGTGCGGGCATTGGGAGAAGCCGCTGCTCTCAACCTGCTTGAACTCAGCCGGAGTGAGCACGTGAAACTTCTCCAGGTCGTGCCAGTGAAAAACTTCAGCCAACTTGCCCGAATCGTACAGGATGTAATCGATCGTGCCGGCCGTATCGTGGTCGCCAGCAAAAATAGCCTTGGTGCGCAGTTCCTCGGAAAGCCGCCTGGCCAATGCGGGAGAGTATCGGAACTTCTCATCGAGTTGGTGGATGACAGTCGTCCATGAGTGTCCGCGATACTGGAACGGAAAAAACGTTCGCCCGAATACGTCGCAATCGGGCAACTTGTTTCGAGCCACACCTTTCTTGACTCGCTTGGCCTTCATCTCGCGCGCAAAAACGTCCGTGACACGATCGATATCCGCGCGAACCAGCAGGATGAAGAAACTGAGGTCATGGTGGAACGGATCCTGAAGGCCGCGGCGCTGCGCCATTGGCACCTTGGGTGTTTTGTTTGCTTTTGGCATAGATTTGATGTCTCTACGTGACTGAATTCTAGCGGCCTTATTGTTCAGGCGTCTATCTCGCTTCCAGCCTTCGAGGATCCGCGGCGAACGCCGGTTCTCCGCTACTCCGCCTGGCGGTTCACCGCGGAATCTCGATAATGTCCTCCGGCTCCAGCACCGGATCCTCCTGCCCGCGCAACAACCGCTTCGGGTCCACCCGGTAGACCTGTCCTTGTCGGATGACTTTGATCTGCCACGGGTTCAGCGCGCCGGTGTAATCCGCGGCCACGAGCGCCTGCGACAGCGTCAGGTTTTCGTGCCAGGGCACGCGCGGGTGGCGGACCATTCCGCGAACCCAGACGGAGGGGTCCCGCGCGCTTTGCGCTTCGAGCGCATTTTGCTGTCCGCGGCGAAACGCTTCGGCTTCGCGCTGCTTCGCTTTGCCAGCGCATCCTGCTGACGCCAAGAGAACGACCGCAGCCAGGAAACCAAAGAGAGTCTTCATGTCGCCCGCTCAGCAACTCGTCGGCACTTCCTGCAAGACCTCGACGCAATGCGGAATGGCGCCGGCCACGAAGCCGAGGCATTCGACGGCGCCGCTCGGTTTGCCGGGCAGGCAAATCACCAGCGTCTTGTCCACGACCGCCGCAAGGTTCCGGGACAAGATGGCGTTCTTCGTGATCTTCATCGACTCCATGCGCATCACCTCACCAAAGCCGGGCAGTTCGCGGACCGCAATCTCGCGAATCGCCTCCGGGGTGACGTCGCGCAGCGCCACGCCAGTGCCGCCCGTGGTGAGGACCATGTGGCATCCCTGGCTGATGTGCGTACGAATCGCGCGCTGGATTTCGCGCTTCTCGTCGGGGACCAGCGCATCCGCGAGCACCTTCCACCCGTGGCCCTCGGCGGCTTTCTTGAGCGCCGGCCCGCCGAGGTCGTCGTACTGGCCTTTGCTCGCGCGATCACTGATGGTGATGATTCCAACGTTGAGTTGCATGCCGACATCACAGCACAAACGCAGCCGATCGGAAAAGTCGGAAGTGGCGACGGACGCATCTCGCAACTACCATCAAGGTCGGCTCAGCGCCGTCAACGTACGGCAGCCCCGCCTGACACGCCGAATAGCGCGGCGTTCGAACGCTCGCGGCCTTGCTGCGCTCGGCCATGCAGGCGAACGCCTGCCCTGCGTTAAGACGCTGCACCGTTTAGTGAACACCGCTGCGGCCGAGGCGGTTCGTTCCGGGTGATGTACTGCTTCAGGCCGGTTCTCAATTCGATCCGTCCCCCAAGGCCCGGCTGGAGCCCAGCTTGAAGGCGCTGGCGACGGCCAGCAGGAGCCACAGCAACGTGAGCCAGCCGATCCTGCCGTCTGAAAATGCGTTCCTGAGATTACCGGCGCTGCTCAGCCCCGCAAGCCACTGGCCACCCAGAATCGCCACCAACGCGGCCGTGCCTGCGGCAATCCCCAGCCGCCGGCTGCCTTCCCGACCCAATCCGCGCGCGCCCATTCCGGCCAGCAATCCGACTCCCCACGCCGCGAATGCGATCTGGTGGCCGGTCACCTTGACCAGAAAAAACCAGACGAGCATCCCGATAAATCCCGCTGCCGCGGCGCCGGCGATGCCCGGCATGAGCCTGCCGCGCGGAACCGCCGGCGCGCCGAGTTGCTGGCGAATGCGCTCGTTGGCCGCTGGGGTTCCGTCCACGCCGCAACCTGGGCAGGCCACCTTTTGCGGCATGCGGCCGTGCAGCGGTTCCACGTCGAACTTGTAACGCGTGCCGCAGTCGCACTGAATTTTGACTTCCACTTTCATTGTTTCGGAGAGGCCGCACTCGATGGGCTGGCGCTCAACTGCCGGATCCCATCAACGACGTAGACCACTGTCGACGCGACCGTGCAAACCACCGCCGCGAAGCAAATCCAGCGAAGCCCGTTTGCGGGCCACTTGAGCAAAGCCCACAAGATGCACGCCATGAGCAACACCGTGGCGGCCTTGCCCACCAGCGCGGGCCGCACGACGACCTTGTCGCAAGCGTGCTTGATGATAAGCAAGCCAATCAGAATGAGCAGGTCGCGGCTTACGACCGTCACCACCAGCCACAACGGCAGCCGCGGCAAATGCGGTGCGTTGTTCAGGCTCAACAGGACGATGCCCGCCACGAGGAGCAGTTTGTCGCCGAGCGGGTCGAGGATGGCGCCCAGTTCGCTGCGCTGGTTGTAGCGCCGGGCGATGTAGCCGTCCACCCCGTCGCTGATCGCCGCGACGGCAAAAGCGAGCATGGCCGCCAACCGGTGAATCTCGTCGCCGTCCTGCGTGTAATAGAGCACTTCGACCACGAACACGGGCACCAGCAGGATGCGAAAGATCGAGATCTTGTTGGCCGTGGTCATGGGCGCGCATCGCCAGTGTTGTGACCGTGAGGGGCGCCGTCAACTCTGGCGGGTTGAATCGTTAAATCGTTGAATCGTTAAATGGTTAGTGCTGTTAGGTCGACGACGTGGTCCTTGCTCTTGTTGCAAATTCCCGGTCCATGTCTGTTGGCCCGATTCAACGATTTAACGATTTAACGATTTTAACGATTTAACAATTTGACGATCCAACGGTTCGACGCTAAGCCGCATTTGCATTTCTCTCCGCCCTTCGCTTAACTCTCCGCCCATGTCTGCCTTGACCAACGCACGGCCGCTCGTCGGCATCATCATGGGAAGCCAGTCGGACTGGGAAATCATGCGCCATTGCGCCGCCCAACTCGACGAACTGAAAGTCCCTCACGAAGTCGATGTCATCTCCGCGCACCGCACGCCGGACCTGCTCTTCGAGTACGCGTCGAGCGCGAAGGAGCGCGGCCTGGAGGTGATTATCGCCGCGGCCGGTGGCGCCGCGCACCTGGCGGGCGTGACCGCCGCGAAGACCGCCCTGCCGGTGCTCGGCGTGCCGATGGAATCCCAGTCCCTGAAAGGCATGGACTCGCTTCTTTCCATGGTGCAGATGCCCGGCGGTGTGCCCGTCGGTACGTTGGCCATCGGCAAACCGGGCGCGATCAACGCCGCGCTGCTGGCGACCGCCATTCTTGGGAACAAGCATCCGCAACACCGCGCCGCTTACGAAGCCTTTCGCGAACAACAAACCAAGAAAGGGCTGTCGAACCGCAAGCCGCAGGCGGTGGCGGCGAAATAGCGCTTTAGGTTCCAGCGGCGTATGAGCGACAATCCAGTTTCCGGTGGTGGACAGAAATCCTATCAGGCCCTGGGCACTGCGCCCGAATTGAGCGGCGGTTTGCAACCGGGCCGGATGACGGTCTCCGGCGGGATCGTGCGCTTCGAGGCGGGGGGCGGGGTCGTCCAATGGCGCCTCGAGGAGATTCGCCTCAGCATTGGCGGTCACAACAACCAGCAACTGTTCCTGACCCGCGCGGACAATCCCAAGGCCACGCTCAGCACGCAGGACCTCTCGTTCCTGGACGAACCCGCCTTCCAACACAGCAGCCTGCGCGAACAAATCGCCCGGACGCGCAAACAGTCGAAGACCATCCCAAGGGGCTTGATGGGATGCGGCTTGTTCCTGCTGCTGCTGCTCATCGGCTTGCTCATCGTCATCGTTCGCCGCGATAAGATCGTGGAGTCGCTGGCGAACAAAGTACCCATCGAATGGGAAGTGCAGTTCGGACAACAGATCTATCAAAGCATCTCGACCTCTGAGAAGATCCTCACGAATACGGCCGCGTACGCCGCGCAAATCCAGGCGATCACCAACGCGCTGATTCCTGTGCTGGGCCAGACGTCGCTGGTGTTCCACTTCCACGTCATCGAGAACACGAACCTGAACGCCTTCGCGGTGCCGGGCGGCCACGTGTTCATTTTCACCGGATTGCTCAGTGCCGTGAAGCGACCCGAGCAATTGGCGGGCGTCGTGGCGCACGAGATCGCGCACGTCACGCGGCGGCACAGCATGCGCAACATCATCAGCAGCGCCGGGCTGTGGGTGATCATCAGTTCTTTGTTCGGCGACGCCGAAGGCATCGTGGCGCTGCTGGCCGATGGCTCGCAGTTCCTTCTTAACCGGCAATTTTCCCGCGACTTCGAGCGGGAGGCGGATGACGTCGGTTGGGGCTATCTTGTCACCGCCAATGTGGATCCGCGCGGCATGATTGAGTTTTTCGAGACCATGCAGGCCGAGCAGGACAAAACCGCCGCTGGCAGAACGGCCAACAAGCTGGCTTTCCTGAGCACTCACCCCGCGACCGACGAACGCATGAAACGCCTGCGCGCCAAATGGGATGCGCTCCCGCGCAAATCCGGGTTCAAGTCGCTGGTCGCGGAGACAGGGAAATGACCGGCCCCCGGCAGATGAGCAAGAGTCCCTTCAACAAGCAGCATTTGTAGATGGATCCGATCAGTCCCGGCCCTTTGTCGCGATGAGCTTCAGGGCCGCGGCGATGATCGTCTACGCCGCGGGCTTTTTTACAGGAGGAAACGGAGAAGCCAGTTCGGCCTGAGGCCCAGCTCTACTCGGTGTTCCTCATCCCAATCCGGCCTACTGAGTTCCCCGCGAGACAGGGATTATGAGCAGGAGGAAGAGTGAGAGAAGGAGGAGAACGAGTAAGAATGGGACCAGGAGCAGGAGAAAGATCCCATTTTGGACGGTCAACTTGACGCCCCTCCACCAGCCCCTCTCAGCTGGCAAGACGCTGGGCCTATTTAGCGTGCCTGTCACGCCGCGGCACGATCGACCTTTCGGCCCATGAGATGCTCGGCGGCCCGGCGGCCCCGCTCATCGATGAACAGCCCCTCTTCCGTGATGACGCCTTGCGTCCAAAGCTGCTGGGCAAGGGTCGGAGTTTCCACCCCGAATTCCGCCCTAAGCAGCTTCAGTGGCGGGTCGCCTTGCGGTTCCTCGGGTGGCGCGAATTCGTCCGGGTTCACGGGCTTGCCTTCCTGCTGGAGGAGGCGCAATCGGTGTTCGCGTTCCAGGTAGGCTTCCTGCTCCTTTTGGCGCGCGAGGAACTCCTTCCGGTCCTTCACCGCGCGCTGAATGGTCCGCTCTTCATCGTCGGATTCGTCGCTGCCGCCGCTCGTATCATGGCCTTCTTCCTTCAGCGACACGGCAAACTGGACGACCCAAGGGAATCGTGTGGCGCACAGCAGTGCTCGCGTTTTTTCGACGACTTCAGCCAGTTGCTCGGCCGCGTCGAGTTGGTGGATGCGAAGGGTCGCCACGCCGGCCGACGCAGGCACCAACCGTCCCCAGCCTTTCACTTCGAACAGTCCGTCGAGAGTCGACTTCAGGCGCTGGTTGAACCAGCGGACCTCCGAAGCCGCCAATTCCAAATCGTCGTTCCACCGTGTCTCGGGGCCAAGATTCGTGCGTGGACTGGACGGCAATTCCGTTTGGTGACACACCACAAATCGAGCCGGGAGATGCGGGCGGACCGGCGCGATGAGGAACTCCTCATCCCAAGGCGCGAGCACCGCGTGTAGCGTGGCCAGCTCCATGTTGTTAATCCTGCAACCTTCCGCCTTCACTTCGTGCAACCTGGGCGCCTCGGCCAGCACGGAATAATCGTGCGGATGCTGGCTGCGCACTTCGAGCCGTCGCAACTCCGGCAGGCGCGCCAGCGGCGACAGGTCGCGCGTCCCTTCGCCCGTGAGAGTCAGGTGGGTGAGCGAGCGCAATCCAGTGAGAGGCCGCAGGTCCTTGAAGGGCCCGCCGACTGTCAGGTTGCGCAAGCGCGGCCAGCGAATGATGTCATCGAGCCGGAACAGCGGGTCGATTTCGAAGGCTTCGAGCCAGGGCATCTCCGGCAGCAAGTTGACGGTGGGCAAAGGCAGATTTCCGCAGGGCCCCATCTTGAACCGGGCGTGACAGACCTTGCCAAGGCGCGGAATGTCCTCGAGCGAGAGCAGGTTTCCGCACCATTGAAAGAGCTCCAGTTCCTCGAGCGCTTCGAGCCCCTTGAGCGTGGGCCATGGGCTGCGGATGCTGAGGTCGAGCGAACGCAATTTCGTCAGCGCGGCGAGCGGGGTCAGGTCCTCCAGGGCGTCGTCCCGAATGCTGAGCGCCTCAAGGACCGTCCAGCCGCGCAGCACGCCTGCGCTGCCAAGTTCATTGCCGCGCAAACTGAGTTGGTGAAAGTGAGAGAAGAAGCGAAGGCCCGAGATGTCGCGCACTGGGCGATCCGAGCCCGAGTCCAGGTCGAGCCGGTCCATCATGAGCAACTTCTCCGCGGCGCAGCGCACCTCGCCCTCTTCGAGTTCCGCGCGGTGGGCTGGATTGAGGCGGCGCTTCCGCTTTCGCTCCTGTTGTTGCCGGTCCAGTTCGGGACGACGGCGCGGGCCGGACGACGGCCAAAACAGACGTCCCTGCTCGACGAGGCGCTCCGCACAATACGCTTCTTCGAGTGTCCGATCCGGGCTGAGCGCCCAGGCGACAAAATCGTCCCGACTTGCCATGGTCCATCAAATCTGCGGTTGAAACGGCGCCGCCCGGGTAACAGCGCGGCGGTCCGGATTCTCCAGGCCGCCGAAGGGATCAACGACAACGGTGGCGGAAAACTTAAGGAGCAAAGGCGCCTACGCGGGCGAAGCGAACGCGAATAGGCCGGATTTCACGGATTGGCACGAATTGGTCGTCTGAAATTCGCGTTAATTCGTGAAATTCGTGCCGCAAGTTGTTCGGCTCAAAGCGTCACCAGCGGAGCCGCGGCCTGCGTCATTCGTCATTCGGGTTTCACGCCGATTTGTGTGTGGAACAACCACCTCCCTCACAAGCACAGCAAATAGGGGACCAGGGCTTCCTTCTCCTTCTGCGTCAGCTTGAGTTCGAGGATCACGTTGAAGAACTCGACGCGTCGTGAAGCGTGTGGCAGCGGCCGTCGTGGAGGTCGGGCAGGGAATCCTTGATGCCGCGCAGTTCCGCGTAGCGCCTCGCGCGTTCGCATTTCTGCGCCAATAACACACCGATCAAAGGGAACAAGAACGCTGTAACTGCATCCTATCATAAAGCCTATGAAACGGATTTCAGTGACACGTAAGGCGCTCTACGTGGGAATCAACCTCCTTCTCGTTTTCGCTTCCTTCGCAGTAGTCGGTGCAACGACCAACGTCTCGTTCGGTGCGTTCTTCTTTAATCCGAAAGCGGTCACCATCTCCGAAGGCGACACGGTCAGGTGGACAATCGCACCCGGTCAGATCGCCGATCATACCGTCACGGGCACCGGTTCGAATCCGATTTGTGGTCCAGGGATTGTCGGCAGCGGTTGCCAGCACACGTTTCCGACGGCCGGAACGTTTCCCTACATCTGCGCGACGATCGGCCACGCCGGTGCGGGTATGACTGGGTTGGTGCAGGTCGTGCGCCCACCGGCAGCGCCGGCCTTGCTGACCAATCTGGTGCGACTGCCGGATGGCCAGTTCCGATTCACCGTCAAGACGACTGCGAACCGCACCAATATCGTCCAGGCCTCGACGAACCCGGTGCCGTCCAACTGGATGCCCATCGGAACCCTCGTGCCTGGGAGCAACACCCTCCTTTTCACCGATACCAACGCACCTGGATTCCGTCTCCGCTTCTACCGGGTCGTGGAACCCTGATTAGAGTCATTGAACACTCGTCCAGAAAATGCCCCTGTCTCGGCAAGAGTTTATTGTCGATTGTTAAACCCATGAGCCGGAGTTTTAGGTGGTTTTCACCGTCCGAGTGGTGAGGTTGAATGGGAGTCATTGGAGACAGCAGAGGTGTTGGCCGTGATCGGTTGAGACAAGGTCCGCGAGTGAACACTGGGATCATAGTCGACAAGGGCCTTGGTGATCCCGAAATTCAGCATCCGATCATAGTTCGTGGCGTCCACTTCATAGACGATACGCTTGGACAAGAGTTGCTTCTTCCTCAGCCATTCCACGTGCCCTGGCGTCACCTTGCGGGCGGGGCCGGAGAGATAATCAGGCTTCCACCTCTTTGGAATCGACCGATACAGCCAGACCTGAAAAAAATCAAACCGTTCAAGCGCGGTGTTTACTTTCGGATATTTGTGCTCCACGTAGGCGATAAACAGCGGATCCACCGAGGCAAGAATGGTGCGATCATAAAGCCCGAACTCATCAATCAGGGCAACGATCTGATCCGCATCCTTGAACCCTTTGTTCTTCATATCGAGATAGAACCTCAGCGTCTTGCCAAACTTCTGGAACACCTCTCGCAGGGTCGGAACACTGTTCGTGGTTGCTTTGCTCCCGAAGAGCAGCTTGCAACCTTTGACTTGATCCCAGGTCAATTCGCGGAACTCCACATCGAGACCCAGCCTGCTTCGAGCGGATTTGCCATGAAACAGCACCAACTCGCCGCTCTTCGTTTTGCGCACGTCAATCTCAACCGCCAGGAAACCAAGCCGCTGAGCTTCAACCAGCGAGGCCTCGCTGTTTTCCGGAACGCTCAAAGCCACTCCCCGGTGCGCAAAAAGCAATGCCGAATCGCCTTGCCCCGCAAACGTATCGTCAAATCGGGGACTCAGTCCCCCGCCGACCAGGACCAGGACCAGATAGAGCGCAATGAGACACGCCACACAGATCAGAGAAACTCTTGCCAACCTCCGGATGCGGGCGCGACGCGGATGGGAACTCGTCATCATTTGGATTGTTGTGCGGTTGACTGGCGGAGGCAAACAGTTTGTGCGCCGTGGTTCTCGCGGCTCTCGATTACCGCTTCCGCCGGAATGAGGGGTGGCGATTTTCGCCCATGACGCGGTTGGGTGGGGTATGACAGGGTCGCCTGGCCTTGGTAGGTTTTGAGGTTGTTGTTTACCCGAGCGGCCGTTTATTTTTGCAAGCGATGCTGTTGTTAGCGAGAATCGCGGCCTTTTCCTCGGTGGAAGCGGTCTACCTGCTGCTGGGTTGGCTCAACTGGTCGATGGGTCTCAAGCTGACGTTGCTCGGTGCGACCGCCTTGCTGGCGGTGTCCGCCTGGACGACCCGAAATGGCTACGAAACCAAAGCTGGCAAGAGCCTGGTGCTGCTCACCGGCGGCTGTTTCTTTGCGGCGCTTGGCTTCCATGCTTTTCTACGCGATTTCTTCGGCCTCACGCCCGATGACGGAAACGTGACCGCGGCGCTGTTCAGCTCCGATAGATCCGAGGCAACAGAATTCGTCCAGCAACACGCCCGGCAACTGGCCAAGCACGTTTTCAGCATGCTGCTGGCCTTCGCTGCTTTCGGCGGCGTGGTGTGGTGGAAACCCGCGGCAGCAAAACATACTGGCGGCTCGCCGCGGCGCCGCGGCGCCTGGATACCGGCGGCGGTCTTTGCCATGGTTTTCCTCCTCCTCCATTTGCATGGGCCACTGCGAAAACAGAACCCAGTGCTCTATTTTCCGATGCGTTACTTGGAGTGGAAGGATGACATGGAAACCACCCGACGACTGCAGGCCGCTATGGCCGCTGCAGCCACTGACTCCGGTGTTGTCTCTTTGGGTTGTGCCGATGATCAGCCGCGCACCGTTGTATTTGTTCTGGGCGAAAGCATCACCCGGTTGAACTTGCCGCTCACCGGCTATCCGCGCAACACCACACCAGAACTCGATTCCCTGGGAAGTGAATTGATCTGGTTCCCAGATGTGGTCAGCAGCGATAATTCCACCGTTCCTTCCGTGCAAAAAATGCTGACCCCGGCCACGCTGGAACAGCCGGACTTGTGGCGGACGAAGCCCGACGTGCTCGTCATGGCCAAAAAGGCGGGCTACAAGACGTTCTGGATCAGCAACCACAGCACCGACGCAAATGGACAACTCTCGATCTTCGCTTCGCACGCCGAAGTTCTCGTGCTGGCCAACAAAGGCGCGTCGCGGGGAGAGGGCTCGTATGATGAGGTCGTGCTGCCTTCTCTGGAGATGGCCTTGGGCGATCCTGCGCCGCGAAAACTCATCGTCCTCCATTTGTTGAACGCTCATCCGGCCTACTATTTCCGCTATCCCAAATCGTTCGCGAGATTCAACGATGCCGACGATGCGGTAACAAAAAGCATGAAAGCCACTGGCCGCAATTTTTGGGCGATCCGGATGCGCAATTACTACGATAACGCCGTGCTCTATACGGACCACGTGTTAAAACGCTCCCTGGATCTCTGCCGTGTCTCGGGGCAGCGCCTGGCTTGGATTTACGTGCCCGACCACGGTCAGGATGCGGCCCACAATTCAAACTTCTCGGGCCATAACGCCCGGGCTCGATCCCAGTTCGAAACGCTCATGATTTTCTGGCGTTCACCGTCCTTCCCCGCGCCCGCGGTTGATGCCAGTGCGCTGCGCACCAGACCCTACCAGACGGACGTTTTTGACCACACCCTCCTTGGGCTCCTGGGCATCTCCGGTGATTATTATGACCTCAAGAGGGACATTTTCTCGGAACAATTTGAGCAGGTGGCGCGAACCATCCGAGGCGCACCCTATCCGTGAGGCAAAAGACGAGACGCACGCCGTCTCAGGATTCATCGCCAAATCCAAGGATTTGGGGGCCGCGAGTGAAAGGGTCAGTCCTCACAATTGACAATCGACTCGTGAAGTGATGCCTGCCGCTCATAGACACAGCAAGTAAGCCACCAGGTCCTCCTTCTCCTTCTGGCTCAGCTTCAGTTCGAGGATCACGTTGAAGAACTCGACGGCGTCGTGGAGCGTGGGGCAGCGGCCGTCGTGCAAGTAGGGCGGCGAATCCTTGATGCCGCGCAGGGGGAAGGTCTTGATGGGTCCTTCGGGCCGGCCGGCGTAGAAACGTTCGACCTGCAGATCGTGCATGTAATCGTCGGTGAAGGCGGGGCCGTGGTGGCACTGGGCGCAGTGGGCCTTGCCGTGGAAGAGGGTTTCGCCGCGCAACTCCGCGTCGGTCGCCTTGCTCTTGATGAGCCGACCGAGCGGGCTCAGCTTCGGCGCAGGGCCGAAGTCGAGGATGGAATTGAAGTCGCCCATGCGATTGCTGATTTGCTTCTGCACGCCGCGCGGGCCGATGTTCTGCATCAGGCCGGGATCGCCGTCGAAGTACTCCTCGACTTCGGCGAAGTGGTCCATGCTGCGGATGGAACGCTTGGAGGAAAGCTGCATGAGATTGTAGTTGCCGCGCATCGTCGGGGTATCGACCCGCAGGCGGGCGAGGTTCGGGCGGGAGTCGGGCGCCAGTTCGATGGCGCCGCTGGTGTGGCCGTTGACGTGGCATGAGAAGCAGGCCACGCCGGCGCTGGGCTCCTTGGTGACGCGGTGGGTTGTGTGGTTGAACCAGGTCGTGGGCGAGGGGCGAAGCAGTTCCTTGAGGCCCTCCATCTGTTCGCCGGTGAGCAGGCCGTCAAAGATGTCGAAGAAGTTTCCAAACGTGATCTCGCGCCCACCGCTCACATCGCCCAGTTCCTTATGCGTCGTGAGGAACATCGGCGGCGGGAATTCAGGCAGGTACTCCTCGGGGATGTCCAAGTCAACGTCGATGCGTTCGTGCTCAGGATGGGCCTTGGTCCACGAAGCGGGAAACAGCATGTGGGCCGTCGTGTGCAATGGGTGGGCCAGCGGTTTGTAAGGAAACAGGTTCTTACGCTTGATCTCCTCCTGGGAAAGTTGCGCAAGCGCTTCCCAGTCCCCGATGTCCTTCGGCAACCGGGCGACCGGCCCGGCCATGACCGGCTTGCGGCCGCCGGACATGACGACGCCCGCAATGGACTTGCCGGAGAAGTCGTAACGGGAATTCATGTACTGCCGGACTTCCTCCATGAGCTTCGGCTTGCGCTCCAGGTTGTGCGCCAGCCATTTTTCCCAGGCCATCGGCAGTGAAGGCGTGCCGAACGACGACCCGCCGCGCCCGCCGTAGCGCCACAGGTCGAAGGGCGAGCGGTCCCCTTTCTTTGCGTCGGGATACGGCTGGAGCTTGCTGATGTGGCCGTCGCCCAGGCCGTAATCCCAGTTCGTCAACGGCGGGTTCCAGGCGCCGGGACTCTGGCGGAGGTGGAGGTCGTCCGCATTAGGCCGGTAATCCTTGGGTTTCTCCTGGGCGTGGACCGCGGGCAGCAGCAGCGCCAAAAGGAACAAAATTGTCAGGCTGGGCGAGCTTTTCATAACGGGCCGGCACTGTGACAGAATCGTCATATCCCGGCAATCCATGAGCAGGCGGATCGTAACGAACGCTCCCAGGTGACATCGCTGCGCGCATCCGAATACGTTTGCCACAAACGCCCTGCTGTGCATAGACTTCCTGTAACACAAACAAACATGTTCCTCGCCACACCGCGGGTCCGCCACAGGGTAGGTGTGTCCGAAGAGCCGATGTGGCCAGGGCTGGAACCTACAGGAAAGTTATGCATCGAATCTCCTTCAAACCACTCAGCGTACTCGCCTCGTTTCTCGCGATGGCGTGCCTCGTGGCCAGCGCCCAGGCGGCCATCTCCATAGGGCCTGCCGGCGCGGGACCGTTGACCTTCGACACCGCGCCGACGGGAACCGATTTTCTCAGCGCCTATATCGGAGGTGATGGCACTAGCTTCGCTACGCCGGAAGACGTCGACGACTTGATCGCCGGCCTGGACGCGACGGACTTTGCTCCCAACTTTGTCCTGGCCACTTCGGCTACGATGCCCCCCAGCGCGTACGCGTATTCGTTCCGTTTCAACACGACCGGGCTTTTCCTCCAGTCCAGGCCCACGACGCAGAGTGGCGCCGGAAATCCCACTGCGGCTGGCATTGCCTTGTTGGCCAGCCTTCAGAATGATACGGGTGAGGATCAATCCGGCATCGTCTTGAGCTACGACATGGGAGTGAGCAATGCGGTGACAGGAGAGTTGCCGGGGCACCGGGTTTATTTCAGCCTGTCCGGCCTGCCTGGCACCTGGGCGCTGATACCCGAATTGTCCGGCATTGAGGTCACCGCCAACGTCAGCGCGAATCTGAGCTTGGGCAACTGGCCCAACGGCAGCCAGATGTTTCTGCTGTGGTTCGACGACAATGCCAATGCGGTCACTGATCCTGGTTACGTCATCGACAACATGACCTTCGCGCTGGGAACCGGGCCCAAGCAGCCCGTGCAAATCGTCGATCAATCCTCGTTGACCAACCGCACCGTCGAGGAACGCCAGGTTCTCACCTATTCGATTACATGCACGGGGAGTCCCATCCAGTTTCAGTGGTTCCGCGGTGGGACGGCTCTCGAAAACTCCACCAACTGCGTCCACGGCCATGACCGCATCGTTTCCGGTGCCCGCTCCGCCACGCTGCGCATCAGCAGTGTCGAACCGTCCGACGGCGGCCAATATCATTGCGAGGCTTCCAACGCGTTGGGCACCCAGACAAGCGGTACAGCCACTTTGACCGTGACGCCGGACACGGCCCCACCCACCATTCTTTACGCATACCCCGGAGCCACCCCGAGCGAAGTCATCATTGTTTTCTCCGAGCCGTTGAACGACGGGTGTCAGCCCGTGCTGGGCGGCGGCGCTGTGTCAGATGTAGCGAATTGGTCGGTCGAGGACGTAGGCGGCAACGCCCTGGGAGTGGACGGCTTCACCAATTCAATGGATCTCCGGGGTCAGACGACCATCGGACTGATCACTCACTTCCCGCATGACCCGCTCCTCCCCCTTCGCATCCAGATCGGCACGATCGGTGGGGATGGTTTTGCCGACACTTCGGTAGCCCAAAACATGCTGACGGGGGGAACCTACCGGGTCCTGACTCCGCTGATCCCCTTGAACCAGTTGTGGAGCTTTGACGATGAAGACATCGATCCCGGTCCGGATTGGTTCACCGCCGATCCTGGCACTTTCCCGATGGGACCCGGGCCTTTCGACGCCAAGCGCGACGGGGGGATCATTCACGCCAACGGCCTGGATGACTGCCGCCCCAACGCCATCTATGGTCTGGGCCCGGTTGGCACTTGCCTGGCCCTGCAATCCCCGGCCACGTTGACCAACCTGATTACGGCCTACTTCTGGACGCACTTCAATTTCCCAGGGACGCCGGGCGGCCACGACCTGTTCATGCTCGGCAAGGCCGACGATGGGGCCGTCGTTTACCTCAACGGGGCGGAAGTACAGCGCATCCGCATGCCTGCGGCGCCAGCGACCATCGATCATTCGACGCTTGCTAACCTGGCGATTGGAGACGGAGAGCCGCCAGACACAATCCTTCTGCCGCAGCCGCAATCATTGCAGTCCGGCGACAACTTGATGGCTATTTCACTTCATCAGGGCACCTTGGTCAGTTCCGACCTGACGATGGGTTATCAAGTCTATGACATCGAACCCTCCTCTTCCATGTCCGGGGCGCGCGTCAGCATCACGATCTCCGGCGGCAACCCGGTGATTTCCTGGTCGCCGGCGGGCGGGCAACTGGAGTTCAAAAACAATTTCACGGATCCCACGTGGACCACGCTGAGCGCGAGCAATCCCTTCACCGACACCAGCGGCGAACCGCACCGATTCTATCGCGTCGCGCAGTAGCATGACCACCGCCAGCGCCTCCGTACTCGAACAATTCAAGGCGCCCCTCCAGCTTCGCCGCTTTCCGCTGCCTTCGCAGCCGGAGCCGGGTGCGGCCTTGGTGCGAATGGAGATGGCCGGCATTTGCGGGACAGACGTGCATCTGTGGAAGGGTGAACTGCCCATCGCATTACCGGTTATTCTGGGACACGAAACCGTTGGCCGCATCGAGCAACTGGGCCAGGGAGTCGACACGGATTGGACCGGGCAACCGCTCCAGGTCGGCGACCGCGTGACGTGGAACCCGTCCGCGGCCTGCGGCGCCTGCTATTACTGCGCGGAGAAGCGGTTGCCCACGCGTTGCACCTCGCGACGCGCCTACGGCATCGGCTACCGGTGCGACGCGACGCCGCATTTCCTCGGCGGCTACGCGGAGTTCCATTACCTGCGGCCGTGCACCACCATTTTCAAGCTGCCGGAGGACTTGCCCACGGAGTCGATCATTGGCGCGGGCTGCGCGTTGAACACCGCCATCCACGGCGTCGAACGCACCGGCATTTCCTGGCGTGACGTCGTGGTCGTTCAGGGCGCCGGCCCTGTCGGCATCTCGGCCCTCGCGGTGGCCAAGAGCGCCGGCGCATCGCAGGTCATTGTCCTCGGCGCACCCAGGCCACGGCTGGAACTGGCCAAACGTTTCGGGGCCGACCATGTCATCGACATCGACGAAGCCCGGACCCCTGTGGACCGCATCGACGCCGTCCGCAAGCTAACCGGCGGACACGGGGCCGACGTGGTTCTCGAATGTGCCGGCGTTCCGGCGGCGGTGGTTGAAGGCATGGAAATGTGCCGCGATGGCGGGCGATACCTGGTCCTCGGGCACTATTGCGACGCCGGCCCGGTGTCATGGAATCCGCACGTCGTGACGCGCAAGCAACTCACCGTGATTGGCTCCTGGTCAAGCGAGCCGCGCCATTTGAAGGCGGCGATCGGATTCCTGCGCGACAACCGGGAACGTTTTCCCTTCGCGCAGATGGTCTCGCACCGGTTTCGCCTTGCGGACGCCAACGAAGCCCTCGCGACGACTGCGTCTTGGAAATCAGCCAAGAGCGTACTGGTGCCGTAGTGGGACTGCGTAGCGGCGGACTGGCGTCCGTCACGCTTGCATAGTCCCAAATCGAGACGGCGGCTCCGTTCGATCCCCATCTCGAATCCCACCGGCAAATCCTTCCCACGCCCAAGGTGCGGGCGGCAATTCTTGCCGATGCATGTTTCGTCCCCGGCTGCGAGCCATCTGGCCCACAGTTCGCCCAGACCATCGAAGCAGCGTCACGGGACGGGAGCTCGGACAGCCATGTCCGCGCGTTCCTGAAACCAACACACGGTCTCCGGACGGGGCGTCGAGTAGGCCTAAAAACCCGTTCCAAGTGTGATTGTAGCGGCGGTCTGTGACCGCCGAATCGGGCCAGAACGTGCGCCTTATTCGGCGCTCACAGAGCGCCGCTACAGTTGTTGAACGCGCTGCTTAAGGCCTCGGAGGCGACCCGGGCGACGACTTCGGCTGTGACCCCCTTTCCATGAACCTGGATTCTGTAGCAGTCGACGTCAGGAGGCTCAAATGCTCTGGTAACGTCAAGGCTGTCCGCGCTCCTGTGAGGAATGCGGGCCAACAAGTAGTCTGCCTCAGCGCTCGGCATCACTCATGCTCAACGGGTGAATAATGAACAAGCCCTGACCGGCCGCGTTTATGACGATCATGGATTATGTTTACCTTGGGCTGATTGGGCTCGCGGCGCTCGTATTCTACTGCCACGGGTTCTTCGCGGGCGTCAAACGAAGCCGTCGCGTTTACGAAGCGCTTCTCGGCAGTTCGGACCCGGAGCCTGCGACCCGGGAAGAAGCCTCGCCCGAATTCGACCTGCCCGCGCGGGAAGCCGGTTTTCATGGTCCGCCCCCATCCTTCCCGGGCCGCGAACTCCGAGGCGACTTCGGAAACAACTAATTGGGATGTGAACGACCAACCATCAAAGCCCCCACAGGAACCTGATGGCAGCGACAAGGCCATTTCCATCAGTTGCGCCATCGTTGGCGCAATTGTGTTCGTGGTTCTGAACCAGGTCACCCGCGGAAAAGTTCCCGGAGGAGCGATTGGTGGGGCCATTGGCGGGTTGCTCGGCGGTGTGGTTGCACTGGGCATCAATTCCCTTCGGAGAAGTCTTCGGAATAAGTGAGCGCTCACAAACCATTGTCCGACGCGAGCACGTTGGCCGGCCGCCGCATCACGGGCCCACTTCGCCGCCTCGGATTGCAACGGACAGCAGGCGCCGGCGGACCGCTTCCGATGGCGGTCGACGTCAGAGCCTGGACCTTGCAGAGAGTCGCCGCGCTGCATGGCTTTCTCCGACACAGAGCACATCGGGAAGCGGGTCGCTGAGTGGGTGAGGAAGCGTCCTGCGACCTCACGGTCGCAGCTACAGACGTGGCAAACCCGGCAAAGGCGCGGCTTGCCCGGCACATTCGGGCCGGTATGCTCCGGCGCGACATGATCCCTCGCCGACACCTCCTCCCTGCGTTGCTTCTGTCTTTGCTGTCCGCCGCGCCGATCCTTTGCGCGCAACAATCCAGCTCCACGAATAAGGCGCCGACCGACCCCATCGCGCGCATTCGCGACGAAGGGCTGAACCGTTCGCAAGTGATGAAGACCGTGAGCTATCTCACGGACGTCATCGGGCCGCGGCTCACCGGGTCGCCCGAAATGAAACGGGCCAACGAATGGACCCGTGACCAACTCACCTCGTGGGGCCTCACCAACGCCCATCTCGAACCGTGGGGTCCATTCGGCCGCGGCTGGTCCCTCAACCGCTTTTCCGCGCAACTCCTTTCCCCGCGCGTCATGCCCCTCATCGGCGTCCCAAAGGCCTGGTCGCCTGGCCTGGATAAGCCGGTCGTGGGAGACGTCATCTATATCGAGGCCAGCAAGGAATCCGACCTTGAGAAATACAAAGGCAAACTCAAGGGCGCCATTCTCCTCACCGCCCCACCCCGCGAACTGAAGCCCCGCTTCGAACCCCTGGCCACGCGCATGACCGAAACGAACCTCCTCCGTCTCGCCAACGCCGGCGAACCCGGTTCGCGCAGCCCGCTCCCTTCCGAGATCACGCGCCCGCCCCGCTCGGGCTCGGCGGGCACTTCGACGGGGTCCTCCACGAACACCGCGCCTCGCACCAACGCACCCTCCGGTTCCTCGCGCGGCGGGTTCTCCCGCACGCCCTTCTTCATGACCGAAGGCGCCGCGATGCTCGTCACCCCCAGTTACTCTGGCTTCGGTGGCTCGGTCTTCGTCGATTCCGCGATCGTCCCGACCGGCGGCCCGGGCACGCCCACCAACTTGACCGGCCGTTCCGGGTGGTCCACGAACGCCCCGCCATTCCTCCCGCAAGTCGCCCTCAACGCCGAGCACTACAACCTGCTCGTTCGCCTGGCCCAGCGTGGGGAGAAACTCCGCGCCCAAATTGACCTCCAGGCCCGATATCACAACGAGGACCTCATGGCTTACAACACCGTCGCTGAAATCCCCGGCACCGACCTCAAGGACGAACTCGTCATGCTCGGCGGACACATGGATTCGTGGCACGGGGGCACTGGCGCCACGGACAATGGAGCGGGCGTGGCCGTGTGCATGGAGGCTGTCCGCATCCTGATGGCCGCCGGGCTCCACCCGCGCCGCACCATCCGCGTCGCGCTCTGGAGCGGCGAAGAGCAAGGCTTGCTCGGTTCGCGCGCTTACGTCGCCAAACACTTCGGCTACTACACCAACTTGACCAACGAACAACGGCTGGCCTCGCGGGCCGAATCGCCCCGCGGCCGCGAACGGAGCGACGAACGCCTGCGCCAGGCCAGTTCGAGCCGCCGCCCGGACCGCAAACTGGTTCCAGGCCCCGAACATGAAAAGTTTTCGGCTTACTTCAACCTCGACAACGGGTCGGGAAAGATTCGCGGCGTTTACCTCCAGGGCAATGAAGCCACCCGTCCCCTCTTCCGCCGCTGGATGGCTCCCTTCGCCGACCTCGGCGCCGACACACTCACCCTCTCCAATACGGGCGGCACCGATCATCAATCGTTCGACGGCGCCGGCCTGCCAGGATTCCAGTTTATCCAGGACGCGCTCGACTACTGGACTCTCACGCATCACTCGAACATGGACACCCTGGAGCGCGTCGTGCCCGAGGATCTCATGCAGGCTTCCGTGGTCATGGCTGCTTTCGTCTACCAGGCCGCAATGGCCGATGAGAAACTCCCGCGCAAGCCAGAGCGTGGTCCGTGAAGGGGTTCGCTTTTGCGTCCGGTGCGCGCACTCCCCTCTGCTCCGGCTCCTTGCCTTGATCGGGCTAAAATGGGGCTTTGGCGAGAACGCGCGTGAACGCCGCGCTCCGAGTACGGTGGTGGCGTGAAGGCTGCGCCTTTGTGCCCACTGCAAAGATTGACCGGCAGCCGTGCGGCCCCTAATCTTCAGCCATGAACTCAAGGAAGCTCACATTCGTCCTGCTTGTTTTTCTTCCGGCCCTGCTTCTGCCCGCCGTGGCCAAACAGCCGCTTTGGAAAATCGAAGGCAAACAAGCCACGGTCTATCTGCTCGGCTCGGTGCATTTGCTGAAGAAGGAGAATTACCCATTGGCGGCTCCCATCGAGGCCGCCTTCGACAAATCGAAAGTCGTTGTTTTTGAGACGGACATGGAAGCGCTCGAAAAGCCCGAACTTCAGATGAGGCTGGTGTCGAAGAGCACACTGCCCGAGGGACAAACGCTCCGTGACCAGTTGTCCCCGAAGCTGTACGAGCAAGTGGCCGCCCAATTGAAAGAGACCGGCCTGCCGGTTGAGGCCGTTGAGAAATTCAAGCCGGGCATGGTCGCGCTGACCATTGCGATGGTCGAAATGCAGAAGCTCGGCCTGGAAGACAAGCTCGGCGTGGATCGCCAATTCCATGAACGGGCGCGCAAGGCGGGCAAGGAAATCGTCGGACTCGAGACACCGGAGTCCCAGGTGGACCTCCTGACTGGATTCTCCAAACCGGAGGGCGAGGCGATTCTCAAAAGCACTCTCAAGGACATCAGCACTCTGAAGCAGAAACTCGATCAAATGCTCAAGGCGTGGCAAACCGGCGACATGAAAACCGTGGCCGACCTGTTGAACGAGGCCATGGAGGAACATCCCGACCTTTTCAAACGGCTCGTCGTGGAGCGGAACAAGAAGTGGGTTCCCAAAATCGAAGAACTCGTCAAGGGCGACAAAGACGCCATCGTCATCGTCGGCACCGGCCATCTCGCGGGCAAACAGAGCGTCATCGAATTATTGGAGAAGAACGGCTTGAAGGTGACGCAGCAGTGAGCCGCGGAGCGCGGACAGCTTTGTCCGCGGGAATGCTCGCTCCGGCCAACAAAGCCCCGTGGACGCATCTCAGTTTCTTGCCGGGGACAGCTGGCCCACCGTCTCACCTGAACCCCGGTAGGGACGCGCTGCCGCGCGTCCAGGCCGACCAGCAGGTCGGCCCTACCGGCATGCGCACAGACCGCTTGATTCGCGCCTTCCGCTGCCCGTAGCATCCACGCTCCTTGAACTGGTGATCATGGACTACAAAGACACGCTCAACCTGCCGCGCACCGACTTCGCGATGAAAGCCGACCTTGTGGCGCGCGAACCGCAGCGGCTGGAGAAATGGGCCGCCTCACGGCTCTACGAACAAATCCAGGCGGCGCGCGCCGGTGCGGAAACATTCATCCTGCACGACGGCCCGCCCTTCGCCAATGGGGACGTTCACATCGGCAACGCGCTGAACAAGATTCTCAAGGACATCATCATCAAGTTCCACACGATCCGCGGCCGGCACGCGCCCTACGTGCCCGGTTGGGACTGCCATGGCCTGCCCATCGAATTCAAGGTGAGCCAGGAAATGCGCGCAGCCGGCGATACGAGCGCCGACGCTGCGAAAATCCGCCTCGCATGCGAGATCTACGCGCGCAGGTTCATCGACACCCAGCGCACACAATTCAAGCGTCTCGGCGTGCTCGGCGATTGGGAACACCCGTATCTCACCTTGAACAAGGAGTACGAAGCCGACGAATTGCGGTTGTTCGCCGACATCGTGGAGAAAGGCTTCGTTTATCGCGGCAAGAAGCCCGTCTGGTGGAGCATCCCGTGCCGGACGGCCCTCGCGGAGGCGGAGGTCGAATACAAGGATCACGTCAGCCAGAGCGTCTATGTGAAACTCGCGGTGGTCGGCCAGCCGGACTTGAGCATCGTCATCTGGACCACGACCCCGTGGACGCTGCCGGCGAATCTTGCGGTGGCGTTCAACCAGGGGTTCCAATACGTCACCGCGCGCGTTGGTGGAGAACGCTTCATTGTGTTTCGCGGACTTCTCCCCGCCGTTGCCGAAAAGTGCGGATGGAGCGACTACGAGGAAAAGCCTTTCCCAGCGGCGGAACTTGCACGGCTCGAGTACCGGCACCCGTTCTGCAATCGGACGGGCAAGTTGCACGCGGCGGAGTTCGTGACGAGCGACACGGGCACCGGCTTCGTGCACATCGCTCCCGGGCACGGTCAGGATGACTATAATCTGGGCTTGCGCGCCGGCCTGCCCGTCTATTCGCCCGTCGATGACAACGGGTGCTTCGCCTACACGAACGATTTGCCGCTCGAACAGCAGATGCCCGCCGAAATGATCGGCAAACCCATTCTCGAAAAGCACGGCAAGAGTGAGGCGAACGAAGCCGTGCTGCACGAACTGCGCGTCCGCAAGGCGCTGCTCAAGCAGGAGAATTATCACCACAGCTACCCGCATTGTTGGCGGAGCAAAACGCCAGTGATCTTCCGGGCGATGGACCAGTGGTTCATCCGGATTGATCATGTCCCCGTAGCTGCGATCGTGAGGTCGCAGGCAAGTCCAACTGGATCAATCGCAGCTGAAACACCACCCCGCGACCTCACGGTCGCAGCTACGTTTCGTCAGGCTGCCCTCGACGCCATCCAGTCCGTGAAGTGGATCCCCGATTGGGGCAAAAACCGAATCGAGTCCGCCGTGAAATCGCGGCCCGACTGGTGCATCAGCCGCCAGCGCTCCTGGGGCGTGCCCATCCCCGCCTTCTACGACGCGCAGGGCAGTCCAATACTCGACCCGCGCATCGTCCGCGCTGCCGCGGACCTGGTACAGCACCATGGCTCGAACGTTTGGTTCGAAAAATCCGCGGCCGAATTATGGTCGCAGCTCCGGCCGAAGGACTGGAACGGCCCCGAAGCGGCGGCCAAGTCCACGGACACACTCGACGTGTGGATTGACAGCGGTTCCTCCTCGCGCGCCGTGACCGCCCGCCGCCCCGAGTTGGCCCGCGGTCGGAGGGCCGACCTCCCGGTCGGCTCGACCGGACCTTCCAGGAACGCGCCGGGCGGCAGCCCGGCACTCCAGGCTTTCCAGGCCGACATGTATTTGGAAGGCTCCGACCAACACCGTGGCTGGTTCCAGAGTTCGCTGCTGCTTTCACTCTCCAGCAACGGCGCGCCGCCCTACAAAACCGTGCTCACCCACGGCTTCATGGTGGATGAAGACCGCGAGAAAATCTCGAAGAGTAAGCAAGGCCAAGCGGCTTACGACAAGCCACAAACCGCCGACGTCTACGTCAAGAAGTGGGGCGCGGACGTGCTGCGCCTCTGGGTTGCGTCGCAGGACTACCGCAACGACATCGTCGTCTCTGAAAAGCGCATCGAGAAAGTCGGCGAAACCTATCGCATCCTTCGCAACGCGCTGCGCTACCAGCTTTCGAACCTCTACGACTTCGACCCTGCGAAACACAGCATGCCGGATGCTCAATTGACCGGGCTGGACCGCTGGATTCTCAGCGAATTCGCCCGGCTGGAGGCCGAGCTGTTGCCGGCCTACGAGGCGTATGAGTTCCACGCGGTCTATCAAAAGCTCAGCCAGTTCGCCGCCGTCGAGCTGTCGGCCATCTATCACGACGCGGTGAAGGACCGGCTTTACACCGACGCGGCTAACTCGCCCCGGCGCCGCTCCACGCAAACGGCCCTGCACCGGATGGTCACCCAGCTTTGCGAGATGCTCTCGCCCATCCTCGTTTTCACGGCCGACGAGGCCTGGGAATTTGTCCCCGGCCGCTCAACGGACGCGCCTCACGTCCATTTGGCGAAGTGGTCACCGACGACGCTGACCCGTTCGGAAACTGAGGAAACGGCATGGCGGCGCCTGTTCGAGATTCGCGAGCACGCGCTGCCCCACCTGGAAAAAGCGCGCCAGGCCAAGACCATCGGCAAAGCGCTCGACGCCCGGCTTACGCTCACCGGGTCCAACCCGATTCTGAACGACGGTCAGGCGCATCGGGAATCGCTGCGGGAACTATTGAACGTCTCACAACTCGAAGTGCAGTTCGCGCCGACAGGCGGCGAGCCGGCCCTGAACGTCCATGTCGCAAAGGCCGCCGGCCAGAAATGCGAACGCTGCTGGCATTGGGAGGAAGACATTGGCCGGGTCGCGGCGCATCCCACCCTCTGCGGCCGCTGCGTGGAGGCGGTGAGCCAGCAGGTCTGAGAAGTTCAAAGCTCAAAGCTCAAAAGAAACTCAAAGGTCAAAGCGCCAAGACCCGCTGTGTGCACGACGTTGGTTCTCGACGAGACATTCTCTTTGGTCATTGGAGTTTATTATTGAACTTGGAACTTTGAACTTTGAACTTTGAAACAAATTCCCCTCTCCCCCGCCGATCGGGGGAGAGGGTTTTACTGTACGGGCGTTACGCTGCATTGGTACCACTATGTGGTAACCATGAGTAATCCCGCGCAGTCTTCAATGGCGGTTAGGATTTCAGACGCTCTCATTCCAAAACCCACACCGACCTCCCTTGAAACAAACCGGTGGGGACTGCCTTAACGTGCCCGCAGATTCCGCAAGGGTGCGCAGGTGCCAACCCAGTCAATTATCTGCGCGTCCCGCATCCTCTGCGGGCAACCCACACTCTGGTCGGTCACGACCGCAGTCGAGCCGGGTGCAAGCTCGCAAGCCGTCCGTTTCGCTCGGCGGCCGCGCCGCATCTCAAAGAACCATCCGTCCGCTGCACCGCGCACGCGCGCGGACCCGCGGAGGTTGCAAAGTCAAATCGGAACCATGGACCGCGGATGCCCGGGAGTTACGCGGAGAGATCGCGTTCCCGGGCATCCAGCGGCGGGCCAAGGGAGCCCAATGGAGCGCCACCCGCCACTGCGAGGCGACCCAGCCAACCCGCAGGCTGCCTCGCAATCCCCGCTTGCCCTCAAATCACTCATGGCTCGTTCGTTCACGCGTCTTTCTGGTTTGACTGCGAATTTTTCTCGTCTTCGCAATCGGGGTTGCGCGTCCGATGTTTCGATTCGCAACCACAAGAACGAGTGACATAAAGCTGGACTGATGCCAACGCAGGGTTGCCAACATCGGATTGCCGAAGGCCGTCGAGCGTTCGTGGCCTCGTACCGTCGAAGAGGCTTCTGCCAGCGGGAAATTTTCGTTTCCACGGCCCAACGGGCGTGGTTTGCTGAAGCCTATGAACCCCACATTACCTCGCCGTGATTTTCTCAAGAGTGCGACTGTTTCCCTGGCGGCGCTGGGTTTGGCCTCGCCCCTTGCAGCCGTGGAACCGTTCAAGCGCCGCGGCACTCCCCGCCTCCAACTCAGCCTGGCGGCCTACTCCTTCCGCCAGTATTTCAAGGATGGCTCGGAAGCCGGAGCGTCCGGCGACAAACGCATCGACTTGATCCAGTTCATCGATTACTGCGCCGAGCAGGGTTGCGCGGGCACGGAATTGACCAGCTATTATTTTCCGAAGGACCTCGACGAGGCCTATTTGCTGAAACTTCGACGGCACGCATTCTTGCGCGGGGTGGCGATCAGCGGCACGGCGGTGGGGAACACGTTCACGCATCCCAAAGGCGACAAGCGAGACACTGAACTGGCGAACGTCAAAAAGTGGGTGGACCGCGCGGCAGTGCTCGGTGCGCCCCATATCCGCGTGTTCGCGGGCAACCTTCAGAAAGGATCCACAGCTGCGGAAGCCAGGGCCCTGTCCATCGCCGCGTTGGACGAGTGCGGGGACTACGCGGGACGGAAGGGCATCTTTCTCGGACTTGAGAACCACGGCGGCATCGTTGCCGACCCCAAGGATCTGCTGGAGATCGTTACTGCCGTCAAAAGCCCGTGGGTCGGCATCAATCTCGACACCGGCAACTTCCACACGGACGATCCTTATGCCGACCTGGTGAGTTGTGCGCCCTACGCGGTCAACGTGCAGGTGAAGTCCGAGATTCAGAAGCGCGGCCAGAAGAAGGAACCCGCCGACCTCGCCCGGCTCGTCAAGATTCTCCGCGACGCCAACTACCAGGGCTTCGTGGCCCTTGAATACGAGGCGGCCGAAGACGCGTGGACGGCCGTGCCGCCGCTTCTGAAGCAGTTGCGGGAGTTGATGGCGTGACGCGGCCGGGAGTAATCAGTATTCCGTATCCAGTCCGCCCACCGCGTCTTGGGCTGAACATTACTGATTGCTTCATCACTCGAGGACATCCCAAGTCGGCTCACCTCCTCCCGGCGGGAGCAAATCCCCCCTGGTTCCGTCCAATCGGGACAGCATGAGAATCTTGAGATGGATCTTGTTGGCGCTGGCTCTGTCGAGCGTCCACAGCTACGCGCTGATTCAGACCGGCAAGGGGAACAAACCTGTTACTGACCCCGGCTGGCCGGCTGGCGCGGTCGGCGTGGCCAACTTGCCGGCGCGCATCGGCTGGTGGGAAGGGCCACCCTTCGGAGGTGGCGAATGGCACTTTGAATTCAAGGGCGACACCGCCGCGTTTCAGGAGGCGCTCGATGCGTTCGCCAAAATCGCCGAACCATCGCTCGAACTGTTTATCCACGACGGAACTCAGCCCAGTTTCGTGCTCGACCCGAATCACACGAACAAGACCGACGGCGTGGATTGGACCTTCGTCGTTTGGGACACGAACCGCTGGGAGACCCTTTACGGCAAGGGCAAGCCGATTCTGTTTTCCGACGATCCAAACGCCGGAAAGTCCAGGCCCGCTCCCCGCCTGGATGTTTATCCCGCTCCGGGCAGCCGCATCGCGTTCGACAAGGTACAAGTGCCCGCAACCGTTTCGGTGCACGATGAGCGGGCGGTGACCGCCGGCGTAGACACCAGCGCCGGAACAGTCCTGTGGGCCGCCATCACGGACTCGCACACGAAACGGCCACTGCCCGGCGCGCGGTTCGTGGTAACGGCGCGCGGCACCAACGGCCAATATTCCAGCCCACTGACGAACGCCGCCGCCGACGCGCAGGGAATCGCGCGGCTCGAACGTTTGCCCGCCGGCGTGTTTCAGCTCTCGGCGACGGCCGAGGGGTACGCCGAAACGGCCGTGGCTTACGGCGATTACCCGGAACGTGTCTTCAAGAAATTCAACGCGGCGCTCGCACGGGCAGGGGCGCTTTCGGGCAGGGTGACGGATCCCACCGGCGCGCCTGTGCCAAACCTTCGTGTGATCGCTGCCAATACTTTGCTCGCGTCGAACACCCCATACCGTTCCTTGAACAAGGCCGAAACCGTCTCGGACAACGCAGGCCGGTTCACCCTTGCGAATCTGCCCGTCGGGCTGGCGCAGGTTTGGATCCAGAACACGGCCTGGTTTCAGACCAACTCATTCGACTACCACGCGGTGCCGGGTTCGGACGTGGCAATCGTCGTCTCACCCACAGGCTCGTTGCTCATTCAGGTGCGGGACGCGACGGGCCGCGGCACCGACGAATGGCAACGCCGGCCGCTTCAAGTCTCCGTGGAGTCGAGCAAGGGTTCGGTGCGAGGAAGCTGGGGTGGCAGCGCCAACCTTCGGCCAGATGGAACGTATCTCTTCACGGGAGTGCATCCGGGAGCTTACGTCGTAAAGCTGCTGAACACGCCCAAGCAGGCCGTCGCAACGGTGCTGCCGAATCAGGTCGCAGAGGTCACGATGCAGTTGCCCTAACAATCGGTCGAGAGTTCAAGTCCTCGTAGCAGCCGACGTGAGGAGGCTCAAACTCCATCGGAACATCCCTGGCAGTTCAGAGAGGCCTTGTGCCTGCTCCTGCTTTTCAAGCCAACCCCCAAATGCCTTTGGGAATCCAGGCAGGTGATCATGCCCTTCATGTCCCGGAGGGACATTCGATAATAGCCCCGCGCTTCAGCGCTGGGTGTGCGGCATTTACGCAGCAAGTCCCGTAGGGACGGCTGAACGGAACGTTGATTGGACAGCGGTTTCTTTCGGCCGTCCCTTCGGGACTTGAGGTTCCACCGCTGCGTTCCCGGCGTTGAAACGCCGGGCTATTCTCATCCTGTCCCTACCGGGACGGATGCTGGATCCCACGACACTGAAACGACAAATCGATCGACATCAGTTCACCGTGCGTTGCAGTTGCGCCTTAAGCGCCTCCTCGATGCGGGCCAATGTTTCCTGCAAATGCGCCAGCGTGGCGGTGCCTAATTGCGCGTCATTGGCGAGGACGATTCCCTGCGTTTTCTGGTAAAGTTGCTTGAGGCTGAATCGAGCCAGGGTCGTGGCGTCTTCCGGCGTGCCGGGCTCGGGGCGGAGCACGAGGCGAATCAATCGCTTGAGGTGTTCGCGCTGGAGCGCGCGGCGGAAGCTGTTAATCGGTGCGGGCGGCGATTGCAGTTCGGTCCAAATGCCCTCCTGCAATCCTTGAAATAGATCGGCCATCGTGAAGGCCTGCTTCGGGTCGGCGTACTTCACTTCCAGATCCTGCAAGCGCGCGAGCGCCGTCGGATGATGCAGCCGGTCCAGGATCATTCGTTGGAGATCCAGCACCCAATCGTGGATTGGAAAATCGATTCGATTCTTCTCGTCGAAGGTTTCGCCTTCGAAGGTCCAGAAGCGATCGGAAGCCAGTTTGTTCAGCAGGCTCGGCGGCAAATCAAAAGCCTTGCTCGAAAAAGCCGCCTCGTTGAGCAAGGCAAGCGCCGCACGCTGTTTTTCGGCCGGCACGGGCTGATAGGGAGGCCGTTCGCCTGGATCGCCCGCGTGATCCCGGTGGTGGTAGATGCCGCTGACGTATTTGCTGGTGTTCTGCATCGCCATCCAGAGCTCACCAAAACCGCGCCCGAAGCTGCGCCGCAGGACCTGATAACCTTCATCGGGTCTCGTCGCTTTCGCTTCGAGCTTTCTCCACAATTCGTGCGTCAACGCCACGCGCAGCCGGTAGAACGGCAGCGGGTCGTCTCCGTAATCATTCCAGTTCGTGCGCGGATCGATGCCCACAGGCGCGGGGGTGAAGCCGAAGAGGTCCTCGTCGGTGCCGTAAGCCAGTTGCGGCTCCGCGGCGCGCGCAGCAATCTTCTGAAGCTCGGGGCGTTCCGCCTCGGTGAGCTTGGCCGCCAGCGGTTTGTAGGCGTATTCGATGGCCCAATAGTCGTAAGGACCCAGCGAACTCGGCCAATACTCGCCTTGTTTCTGGCCCTCGGCGGCAAGGTTCACAGGCAGGTAGTCCATGACGGAACTGCACAAGCCCATCTTCCTGGTGAGGTCGGCGTCGTGCAGTTTGTCGAATGGATGAAGCGTGCTGGCGCGAAAATTGTGGCGCAGTCCCAGGGTATGCCCGACCTCATGCGCAGCGATCAAAACCAGCCAGTCATGCACAAATTGTTCCTCAGCCTGCGGAGTGGCGAGCGCGCCGCGGGCTTGCAACACGGAAAAACCGAACGCAGCCTGCGACACGGCCAAACTCACGACGTTGCAGCACCGGCGCGGATTGGGTCCGCCCAACGCGGCCTCCGGCCAGCCGGACCGCGCGCCTCCGCCGCCTCCGCCCGGCTGAACGGACTCCTGGTAGAAGTTCCGGACGTAGCGGGTCATGCTCTCAGAAAAGCTGATGTCCGCGTCGTAGATCTGGCCGGTAAACGGATTGATTCTTGAGGGTCCGATGGCGAAACCGGTGTCCGTGGCGACGAACCAACGGATCGTGTTGTAGCGAACGTCGGCGGGATCCCAATCCGCGTTGTCCGGCTGTTGCTTGACCACGACGGCGTCCTTGAAGCCAATTCGCTCGAAGGCGCTGTTCCAAAGCAGCACCCCTTCGGTGAGGGCCTTGCGATACTTCAGCGGAACCGCATTCTCGAGCCAAAAGACAATCGGCTGTCTGGGTGGGGAGAGCGCCGCGCTGGGATCCGTCTTTTCCAACTGCCAGCGCGTCACGTAACGCACGTAGGGCGTCTCGCTCTTGTCATCCGTGAAATCCTGGAACATGGCCAGGAAATGGCCCACGCGATCGTCCGCAAGCCGGGGACGGTAAGCGGTCTGCGGCAGGGTGGAGAGGCTGTAGCGCACGCGAAACGGAATGCTGCGCGGGTCCGGCGGCGCCAGGGGCGGCTTGGGCTGCGGTTCCGGAGGCGGCTTGAGCGGCGGCACGAGCGGCCGTTCGATGGCGAAATTCAGCAGCGCCTCCACTTCGCAATTCTCGGGAAACCCTTTCACCGAACCGAAGGCGCTGTTGACGGCGTCGAGCTTGTAAGGCCAGCGATAGGTCGCCTCAAGTCCATAGCCGATGAGCGGGAGGTCACCCAGCAGGAGGCCCTTGAGCTCCACCAACACGCTCTTGCGAGTGGGATGCGGCAGGCTTTCCACCTTGGCGGAGGCAAGGATGGAATCGGCAAAGGAGCGTGCGACGGCGCGGTGAATCGGGGCCCGTTCGTCCGCGCGATAGCGCACGTTCTTCTTCAGGAACTGCACATTCGAGCCCTGTCGATGGAACGTGAAGACGAACTCATCGAGCATCTGCGCGCTCAGCAAGCCGCGTTCGCCGATGCCAGATTCCAGCGTGGGCGAGCACAGATAGCTTCGGTCAAATTGTTCCGGCAGTATCTCCAGGTAGACCTTGTCGTGCTTCCGGTAAAAGCTGAACAGGCCGTGGATGACCTGGGCGTTTTTCGTCAACTCGGCGAAGGGCTTCAGGTCATCTGCATCCTGCGTCGACGCCGTTCTTTTGGAGGCAGTTTCAAGGGCCTTCGGGCTTTGTGAAGTGGCCGGCGACGGAGGGAAGAGGAGCCAGGAGGCGGTGAGAATGAGCACGTGCGATTTCATAGTTCGGTTTCTGCCTTCGGAACGGGTCGTTGAGACTCTGAATCATAGACACCGCGCCATGCGCACTTTGTATCGAGGCCCGGCTGCCTTGCAACGCAGCTCGGTTGCCAAATAAGTCGTGTCGAGTGGAGGAGGACACAAACTCAGTTGTGTCCGAGAGAACCCTTTCCGTTCTCACCCTCACCCTCCGTCCCCGTTGAGAGGGCCAGGGTGAGAATTCATTACTTCGCGCCCCTGAACCGGTAGGGACGCGCTGCCGCGCGTCCAGGCCGACCAGCAGGTCGGCCCTACCGGGGTGAGGGGTGAGGCGGTTCGGTTGCCTGATCTTTCGCGGCGAAACTGCACGCGCCAGGCCACACGCCCTTCACAAGCCGCTTGTCTTGATCCCCGGCGTGGTTAAGCTGGCTTCGTGTTCGCTCCGATGGTTGAACGATTGTTGGCACGCCGCGCCGCCCGCGGTGTCCAATTCCCGGCATGAATTTTCTCACGCCTGAAGCGTTTTACTTCGCGGCGGCGTTGCCGGTGGTCGTTGTGTTCTACCTGCTCAAGCGAAAGCGGGTGGTCAAGCTTGTTTCCAGCACATTGCTCTGGCAGAAGTTTCTCTCCGAAACGCAGGCCAACGCGCCGTTCCAGCGTCTCCGGAAGAACTGGCTCCTGTTCCTCCAGCTCCTGATGCTGGCCCTGATCGTCTTCGCACTCACCCGGCCCTTCTTCAAGGGCAATGCCAGCGAAAGTCAATTGCGCGTGCTTGTCCTCGATGGTTCGGCGTCGATGCAGGCCACCGACGAAAAACCCAATCGCTTCGAGAAAGCCCGCGCCGAGGCGCTCCAGTGGGTGGACGGCCTGCGCGACGGCGAACAAATGATGGTGCTGCTGGCCGGCGCGACCACCGAGGTCAAGCAATCGCCCACGACCGATAAATCCGCCCTCCGCCGCGCTCTCAATTCCTGTACGCCTTCCGATTCCCCGACTCGCCTGGCCGACGCCCTCAAGACCGCCGGCGCCTTCACCTTCGAAAAGAAGGACGAGGCCACCGTCACCTCCGGGGAAATTCATCTGTTCAGCGACGGCGCTGCCAATGATCTGGATGAACTGGCCAATAAGAACCTCCCGCTCGTCTACCACCGCATCGGCTCCGGCCGCAACAACGCCGGCATCGTGCGGATCGACGCCCGCGCCAATCCCGAGAACGCCAGTGAACGGGCCATCTTCGCCAGCGTCGCCAATTTCTCCACGAATGAAGTGACGACCGAAGTCGAATTGCAGTTCGACGGCCGGCCCGTCGAGACCCGTCCCGTCACTCTAGCCGCCACCAATACACAGCTTCTTATCTTCACGGCGCCGCAGACCAACGACGGCGTCTTCACGGTCCGGCTCACCGCGAAGGATGATCTTGCCGCCGACGATCAGGCCAGCGTCGTCAGCCTCGTGCCGCAGCCCGTCAGAGTCCTGCTCGTCAGCCGGGGCAATAACATTCTTTCCAAAGGCCTGCAGGGCGCGCCCAGCGTGATCCTCTCGACCGTCCCGCAACTGACGGACGCCGCCGAAGGGTTCGACGTCGTCGTGCTCGACGAAGTCATCCCCGCCATCTGGCCGCGGGCGAACATTCTCGCCATTCACGTCGCGCACACCAACTGGTTCCCCTCCTGGGACACCGTGAAGACACCGGTCATCGTCGATTGGAAGAATTCCCATCCACTGTTGCGCTTCGTCAGTTTCGACAACGTGCAGGTTGCTGAAAGCTACGCCGTCAAACCGTCGACCTGGGGCTTCACGCTCGTCGACTCCCCGCAAACCCCGTTGATCATCGCCGGCGAGATCAACCGGCAGCGCATCGTTTGGATTGGGTTCGACCCCCTGGAAAGCAACTGGCCTTTGCGCATCAGCTACCCGATTTTCATGGTCAACGCGATCGACTGGCTCAACCCCGCGGGCGCCAGCTCCAGCCAGCTTCTGGTCCAGCCGGGCAGCGCCTTTCGCTGGCCGCTGACGCAAAAGGTCACAGGCGGCCAACTCACCACTCCCGATGGCAAGAGCCGCCCGCTCGAAATCGAACCGGACTCTCGCGAGGTGGTTATCGGCGACACGATGCGGCAGGGCGTATACCGCGCGAAGGCCGGCACCAACGAAGTCACCTTCTGCGTCAACCTCATGGACTCGAATGAAAGCAACATCGCCCCGCGCGAAGAGATCGCCGTGGGCAAGTACGCGAAAGTAGCCGCCACCACGCTCAAGCGGGCGAATATGGAGTTGTGGCGTTGGATTGCGCTGGCGGGGTTGGCGGTGTTGCTGTTCGAGTGGTGGTTTTATCACAAGCGGACGGCGTAAACTCCCTCTCTCCAATCGGGGTACTCCGGCTCCCTTTCCCCCATCGGGGGAGAGGGCTGGGGTGAGGGGGCCGGTGTCGTGCTGAGGTGGGCACACTGAGAGGACAGTTTCGGGAAATTGAAAATTGAAAATTGGGAATTTTCAATTGCCTTTAAACCCGAGCCTGAGGCTCCCTCATCATCCCTCAAGGCGCTTTGGGCTTGGCGGGTTGGATCCCATCTTTACACTTGGGCCATGCTGTTGCTTGTTGACCCGCGGCGCGGAGCGTCATGAAAAAGGCCTCGCACGCGATCATTTTCTTCACGGTGTTCATCGACCTGATCGGGTTCGGCATCGTGCTGCCGTTGCTGCCCGTGTATGGCCACAAGTTCCATGCAACGGGCTTCGAGGTCGGCGTGCTGATGGCGTCGTATTCGCTGATGCAATTCCTCTTCGCGCCGCTGTGGGGCGCGTGGAGCGATCGCGTGGGGCGCAGGCCGGTGCTGCTCCTCAGCATGGCCGGCAACGCGGTGTCTTACGGGCTCTTTGCCATCGGTTCGGGCATGGAAGGGCGGGCGGCGCTCGGAATGATCCTGGCCGGGCGCGTCTTCGCCGGAATCTGCGGGGCCAACATCACCGTGGCGCAGGCGTACATTGCCGACATTACCGCGCCGGAGGAACGGTCAAAGAAGATGGGGTTAATTGGAATGGCCTTCGGGTTGGGGTTCATCGTGGGACCGGCGTTGGCCGTGGTCGCCCAGTGGCTGTTTGGCGCCATCGGTCCGGGTTGGGTGGCTGCGGGCATTTGCGCAACCAACTTCTTCGCGGCGTGCAAATTCCTTCCGGAAAGTTGGAAGCCGAACGCAACGCCTGCGCCCCGGCGCGCGAGGCTGGAGCAGTTCCGGCACACCATCGCGCAGCCAAAGGTCGGCCTGCTGGTGTTGGTGTTCTTCCTGGCCACGCTCGGTTTCACCTGCTTCGAGAGCACACTGGGGCTGCTCATCCAGCGCAACTTCAAGCTCGACCATGACGCTTCCGCGACGGCCAACGCCGCGTTGTTTTGCTTCTGCGGGGTCATCGGGGCGTTCGTACAGGCCGGGCCGATTGGGCGAATGGTCAAACAATTCGGCGAGCCGCGCCTGATCGCGGGAAGCCTCTTGATTTTCGGGCTGAGCATGGCGCCCTTGCCCTTCATTCACGGCGACGCGCGCCTGACTTTCGGCGTGCTCTTCAGGACCGCGGGGCTGCCCTGGCTGGCGCTGTTGTTTGTCGTGGCCTGGCTGGCGGTGGGTTCGGGGCTGACACGTCCGCCTTTGTTCGGGTTGCTCTCCATCCTTACGCCTCCACACGAACAAGGCTCGACGCTCGGCGTCGCTCAGAGCGCCGGCAGCCTCGCCCGTGTAATTGGTCCGCCGCTGGCGGGCAAGCTTTACGATTTGAACCCGAGTTGGCCGTATCTGGGCGTAAGCGTCATCGCGGTCGTGACGGGCCTGGTCGCGTGGAATGCGCTGGTCCGGGACGAAGCGGCGTTGCTCGCGGCCAAAAGGACCGTGGCCTGATCTATTCCCTCTCCCCCTTGGGGGAGAGGGTTAGACTGGTTGCCAAAAGTCATTTCCGAAATGGTGGGGCAAACCTACCGGTTTGCCGCGGCGCCCAGCAGGGCGCCGCCCACCATTTCGGAAATGACTTTTGGCAATCACTCTAGGGTGAGGGGGTGCCGTCCGAGTTTGTTGGCCCCACGTCCTGCCCCCTCTCCCCCGATGGGGGGAGAGGGAGTCGGTCACTCCCGTTCCGGCACTTCGATGATGTCCCCGTCGCGAAGCCAGAGATCGTCCCATTGTTGCTTACCGCTGCGCTGGAAAGCCTCCAGGTCCACGGTCAATTCCTGGGCCTTCTGTTCGATGGCGGGATCTGCGCGGCGTGTGATGCGCAACCGGGACAAATCGGAAGTAGACCGCAGGACGTTTCGAACGGAGGACATCCTCATCACCGAGGCCACGTAGGACGTGCTGGGGATCGGGGCAAGTTTCACCGGCGATGACCTACCCTTGACCACGACTTCGATGTTTTTCGGCAGGCACTCGAAGAAACCTTTGCTCTGCTCACTGGTCAGGCCGACGCGCGATTCGTCCAGGCGATACTCGCGCTCGGGGATTTCGACGATGTCACCAAATTCGAGCAGGACGTCATTATTGCACAGGACGATGCCGGCGGCGTTGAGAAGGTTCACGGAGATGACTTTCTTCTCGTCCTTCGCTGCATCCACCGGCCGCAGGACTCGAATGCGCGTCAAGTCCGGGAAGGCGAATTCGTTCACTGGATCGTAGTTGGGGGGCGGCGAACCTCCGTAGGCAAGCTGGCCGACCGTAAATGATGGATTGGCTTCAGAGGCCTCGCCTGTCCACACGGCAACGGGCAGCTGCAGCGCTCCAGATGTGGGCTGCAACGCGGGAGGTGGATTATTGGGTCGCGGCGTCCGCAGCGGGCGCGTTGGGGCTGGCGGCTTTTGGGTCACTGTGGCTGGCGTTTGCCGCAGGTTGTAGATGTTCAGCAGCGCTTCTATCAGAGTGAAGCGATTGTTCCCGGCCGCATCGCGCACGAACACGACGCGGCCATGGGTCATGCCCTTGCGCCAGACGCGGATGCTATCCGGGTCGGCTGCCAGCTCGAGTTGCTCGTCCTTGGCACCGTGCTTCCGAAGTATCTCGGCCAACTCGGTTGCGTAAGCGCTCCCCGTTCGTGCCGGCACACCATATAGGTTCAACGGCGTCAGCCCCTCGCGGTTTCGAATGTTCACGTCAGCCCCACGGTTGATGAGCAGTTCGGCAGCCTCCTTCTGGCTGGAAGCATTGTTCCCCACCGTCCGGTTCACCGCCGTGTGCAGCGGCGTGTTACCCGCGTTGTTCTGCGCGTTGGGATTGGCTTTGTGATCGAGCAGGAGTTGGATGATTTCCTTGCCCCCTGACATAAGGCAGAGAGGAGTGTTCCCCTCCCGATCCCGGATTTCAACGTCGGCGCCGTGCTTCAAGAGCAGCTCGACTGCGACCTTGTTGGCTTTATGCACACTCAGGTGCAACGGCGGGAGTCCCAGGTAGTTGCTGGCGCGGGTGTCGGCCTTGTGAACCAGCAGCGCCTCGATGATACGCGCATTGGGTTTGTCGTTGTTGAACACGGCCGCAGTCAGCGGCGTGTGCTCACTAGAGTCATTCCTGTATCGGAAACGAACGTTCGGGTCGGCGCCGTTCTTGAGGAGAAACTCAACCATGTCGGCGTGGCCACGTGTCACGGCTACGCACAGCGGCGTCATGCCGAGGTCATTGCCGAGCTCGCCCATGCGCGCGTTCACGTCCGCCTGGGCGGCGATAAGCAACTTGGCCAACTCGACGTTGTTCCCCAAGAGGTGCAAGGGCGCTTCGCCAAATTGGTTTCGGAGATTGACGTCGGGCCGATGGGCCAGAAGCATTTCCACGAGAGCCTTGTTCCCGGTGTAGACAGCGATGTGCAATGGCGTACCCACGTCATGGGAGTACTGATTTGGATCGCCAGTCATGCTGGCATTGTTTTCCACCAGGTTCACGTCCGCTCCGGCTTCCAGTAACAGCTCTGCCACGCTCTTAAATCCCTTCTTCACAGCATTGTGGAGCGGGGTTGCCTGGTTGACATTGAGCACATTGGGATTTGCCTTGTTGGCGAGGAGCACCTCCGCGATGGATCTGTAGCCACGATTGGCGGCGCAATGCAACGGCGTTCCCTCGGGGCTCGCGCTGGCTTCCACCTCCGCGCCATTCGCGAGCAGCAGTTCCGTCATGCTCTTGTGGCCATTCATGACGGCTTCGTGGAGCGGACTAATGTTGTACTGGCGCCGGGCGTTGACGTTGGCCTTGTTGGCAAGGAGGAATTTCGCGACCACCAACTGGCCTTTGACCGCGGCTTTGTGAAGGGGCGTGGCGCCATTCCCATCGCCGGCATTGATGAGGTCCGGGCTGTCCTTGATGAGCGCCTGGATGCGGCGGACTTCTTTGTCCTCCTCGTCGGTCGGCGTGCTCACGGCCAGACGGGAGCCCTCATCGACCGTCTCAACACCCAACGCGGCGACATGGCGGCGCAGCGCGAGCAGTTCGCGCTGCTTGGCCGAGAGAGCGCCGGCGCTGACCACGCCGGTTTTGCGCTGCTGTTCCAGGTCCGCCAGGTCTTTCTCCACGATCTTGATTTCCTCTCCCAGGAGGCGCTTCTGTTCCGCGCGGGCAGCTTGGGAAAGCGCCGACGTCCCAGTGCCGGTACGGGTTTGCTCAAGGGTCTTCGTCGCCTCGTCCAAGGATGCCTTCAGGCTCGCCACCTTGACGGCAATACCTGCGACGATCCCATCGAGCCGCCCCTCAATTTGCTTGTCGATGGTTTCCAGCGAAATCATTGCGGCCTTCATGTCGGGGTGCTCGGAGGTAAGCGTCTTGCCATTGGCGTCACGGGACACGGCCAATTCCATCAGGCGTTGCTCAGCCTTCAAGCGCTGCTCCTGGAGGCTGTTGAGCAGAGGGTCCGGCGCGGCAGTGGGGATGATTTTCTTCAGCTCAGGGCGCGAAAGATTCGTGAGCGAGCGATACAACGCGACGAGGCGGCCGTAATCGACTTGCTGGCTGACGAATTCGCGTTCGAGCAACCGCGCCCGCTCTGTGCCGAGGTCGCTGCCCAGTTCGGCCGGCGCCGTCGTGACGACGTATTGCCGGCTCAGGTCGGCCAGGCGCGTCTGGTCGGGATACTCGCGCAGCACACGTTGATAGAGGGCCACGGCGTCATTGGTGCGCCCCAACTTGCGCTGGCACTCCGCGAGCCGGAACAGCGCCGTGCCGGCCAGCTTGCGCTGGGCGTCGGTGGCGCTGATGACTGCTTCATAAGCTTTGATGGCGGCAGGCAGGTTGTTATTGGCCTCCTCTTCGAACAGGCCGCGTTGGAGCGTAGCGCTGAGGTCTTCGGCGGCGCGGGCTGGAACGACCGAACTCAACAAGGTGATCGCAAAGATGAACCCAGGGAGCAGGCTCTTGAAGAGCGGTTGTGGTTGCCTGTTCTCACCCCTCACCCCGGCCCTCTCCCCGTTAAGGGGAGAGGGGGCGCGAAGGACATCTCGTTCAATGGGGGCGGAGTTTCCCGCGTTCGTTCGCTGCCCGTCCGCTCCTTCAAGACGATGATCGCGGCGACGCGCCTCCGGACGCTGACGCGCGCCCGCCGCGTCTCCCTCTCCCCTTCTGCGGGCGAAGCCTCGCGGAAAAAATTCTTGTTTCCCAGAGAGGGCTGAGGTGAGGGGTGAGGCGGTTCGCAAGGCGCAGGGATTCACGAATGATTCGGACCGATAGAGTTTCGTTTTCATGGTCGTGGTTCTAGCTCGACGACGCTTGGCAATTGTCACGGTTCTGCAAAATCACTGGTTCACACTTCCCCCTTTCCCCTCTGCTCGCCTGTTCCCTCCAACCGGTAGCCCACGCCGTGCACGGTCTTGATCCAGCGGGGTGCGTCGGGGTTCTTTTCGATCTTGGCGCGCAACGTGGCGACATGCGTGTCCACAGTCCGCGTCGTCGGAAACGCGCCGTAGCCCCAGACAATGTCCAGGAAACGCTCGCGGCTGACGGGTTCGCCGGCGCGCTCCGCCAGAAGCCGGAGCATCGCGAATTCCTTCGCGGTCAGGTGCAGTGGCGCGCGTCCGCGTGTGGCCTGCTGTCGAGCGAAGTCGATTCGCACGTCGCCCAGCATGAGCGTTCGGAGGGCGGCTGCGGGGCGGGCCACGCGACGCAGCACGGCGCGCACCCGGGCCAACAGTTCTTCGGTACTGAACGGTTTCACGAGATAATCATCCGCGCCGAGGTCGAGCCCTTTCACGCGATCGTCGAGCTGACCCTTCGCCGTGAGAATGAGGATGGGCACGGGGTTCGACCGACGACGCAACTCGGCGCAGACCGCGTAGCCATCCAGCCGCGGCATCATGAGGTCGAGCAGGATGAGGTCGGGCTTCTCGGCCAGCGCCCGCTCGAGTCCTTCCTCGCCGTCCACGGCAGCGAGGACACGATGGCCTTCGGCTTCGAGCACGTCCACCAACGCGGTGCGCATGGGACGTTCGTCTTCGATGATCAGGATGCGCGAGTTGCTCATGGCTAAAATTCAAAGTTCAAAGCTCAAAACAAGCTCCAAGTTTCAGAGCACCAATTTCCAATCCAACACGAGCGTCGCAGTTGGCACGAGTTGCCACGGTGGTTCAATGCTTCATACCGGCAACAACAAGGCTGGAGCTTGGTCATTGGAGCTTATTTTGAGCTTTGAGCTTTGGGCTTTGGGCTTTGTCCACCGGCAATTCCATCGCAAACCGACTCCCCTTGCCCACCTCGCTCTCCACCACGACGCGCCCGCCGTGCGCTTCGGTGATGTGCTTCACGATGCTTAAACCGATCCCCACGCCTTGGGTTTCGCGGCGCAATTCGGAACCACTGCGGTAGAAGCGCTCGAAGATTTTCTCGTGCTCCTCGCGCGGGATGCCGGGGCCGCTGTCCTGGACGTAAAGCGTGAAGCGTGGAGCGTGCGAATTACCGGTCGTCGCGGGCGGCGTGGGCGGCGTGAGTCCGACCAGGACGGTCGCGCCGGTGGGCGAGTGTTTGATGGCGTTATCCAGAAGGTTGATGAGCGCCTGCTGGATGGCCGCGGCATCGAGCAACGGAGCGCCGCACTCCGGTTCCGCACGTTTTGCCCCGTGCGCCTCCGCCTTCGCGCCGGGAGTGGGTACGTCGCTCCGACGCGCGGCGTCAATGAGCAGCGCCACGTTTTTCTCCGTGGCGGCAGTTTGCATCAGCTTCACCGTTTGAGCGACGAGCGCGCCGATGTCTGTCGGCTCGAAGTCATATTCTTTTCGACCTTGTTCGATGCGGGAATAGTCGAGCACGTTCTGGACGAGCGCGCCGAGGCGGCGGCATTCCTGGATCATGAACCGGAAATACTCCCGCTGCTTCGACTCGTCGGCGATCTTGCCCCGCTCCAGGTTTTCCGCCATGAGCCGCACGCTGGCCAATGGCGCGCGCAACTCGTGCGACACGCCGGAGACGAAGTTGGATTTCATTTCGCTCAGCTGCTGAGAACGCAGAAAGGCCCGTCGCGCCGCGACGAAGCCCGCGACCGCTGCCGCGGCCGATGCCGCGATGAGGAGCCCGAACAGCAGCGACCGCGATCGCTGCCGCTCGTAAAGCATCTCCGGGCTGACAAGATGGACACCCACCCGCAGCGCTTCCATTCCGTCGTCAGTTTTCCGCGCCACAGCCAGCAGTGGCGGCGGGGGCCTGTTGGATCGGGACTTCGACTCCAGCCCGTTCCAGTGCTGTCCGCCGCCTGTTCCGTCACGCGCCAGGACGGCGGAGGAAAGCGCGTTACTGGCGATAATCGGTCGCCCGGCAATGTCGACACTCAAGCGGAAGTAACGGGGGAGCCGTGCTTGCGTCTGGTTCAAGGCCGCCAGAAACGGGTCGACCCAGTCCGGGAGATCGGAACGCCCTGCCCTGCCGCTGAGGAAATTTGAATTCTCGGTGCGGCGGGGAATGCCGTCTTTCATCACCACCCGCACCGAACTGCCCTCTCGTTCCAACAGCGCCGGTGTCCGTTCATCCAGCGCCGGGCGGCAGGCAAACTTCGCCCCGACCGCATTCGTGGCCAGACGCGTCGCCAACCAATAACACTCCCGGAGTTCCCCGCCCGGCAGTAGCTCGAATTCACCGAAGGAGAACCAGAACAAGCGCGGCAAAGGAGGCCGATTCGTTAATGCCGGCCGGGCCGCGGCGTAGAGCTGCCTCAAATACTCGTGATACGACCAGGTCTTGCGCCAGGCCTCGCCGGAACGGGCGCCTCCAGCAGCGGCCTCCAACTCCGCCACACGGTCCAGCAGAAACGGCGTGAGCGGCGTGGGGCTTTGGACCGCGCTTTGACACAAATCATATACGTCGTCGACCGTCGAGATCGACCCTCTCAACCCCAGTTCGACGGCCTTGAGCCGGGCCAGCGGCGCAAGCAGCAAGCCAGCTTCGCCTGTGGCGTCCGGGTAGTTCGTGGCCATGGCCGCAAAAAGCCCGCGCGCCGACCAGGCATCGCCCGTTGCAGCCACCAACTGCGCGATTCGAAACTGCGCCGTAGCCGTCCAGCGGGCCGGTGGGCTCGCCTGGACAAATTCGCGCCAGGCATTGAGGGCGTTCGTCAGGGCCCCGGGTTCCATTGAGGCTTTCTGCGCGGCTTCCCATCCTTCCGTTTGCTGAGGGGACAGTTCGTCGAGATTGAACGGCTGCGGAATGGGCAGCGCCGCCCGCGGCGGCGGCGAAATCAGTTGGCCCGTCCAATCGATCTCGAAGGAAGGTTCATTGGTCAAGCCCGCCTCGTCCACCAGCGGCGGCCACAGCGTTTCGATGAGGTCTTGCGCCAGCGTCTGGGCCCGCTCGGCGGCTTCGCGCTGGACGAGGGCTTTGTCCTGCTGGATGGAAACCAGCCCGATGGCCGCCAGCACCACTACCGGCAGAAGGATGAGCAAGCCCTGCCATAAAAAGCCGCCGCGGCGGCCAAGGTGCTCGGGACGCTGCGCCATACTCAAAGCAGGCTGATGGGTTAAGGCGACGCGGATGTCATGGTTTTGCAAAATCTTTTCCGCGTAGCTGCGACCGTGAGGTCGCAGGCCGACTCCTCGACCGCGACCGAAAAGAACTCCGAAATCCGATCCTTGCGTTCGCGTCCCGCGACCTCACGGTCGCAGCTACGCTTTGAACCGCCGCCAGGCGCGACCTTCGTGACCGAAGCTGAAGTAGCCGGGCTGAAGGATTTCGCCGAGGATCTCAAGCGACTCGACCAAGCGCGGGCCGGGCCGATTGAAGTACGCGCTACCATCGGTGATGCACACGTTGTTTCGCTGCACGGCGCGGAGTTTCGACCAGCCGAGTCGCGACGTGAGCGCCGGCAACTCGCGCTCGGTCCGCGCCAGGTCCAACCCGCAGGGCATGAGGACGAGCACGTCCGGGTTGCGCTCGCGGAGTGCGTTCCAGTCCAGCCACGGAGAATGTTTGCCCGGTTCGCCAAACTGGTTCTTTCCTCCGGCCAACTCAACCAGCTCTGGAACCCAGTTGCCAGCGGCCATGAGGGGCTCGAGCCATTCGATGCAGGCGACCGACGGGCGCCGCGTTACCTGGGCGGACTTCACGATGACGTCGGCGACCCGGCCCTTCAATTCGCGGACCAACTCTCGAGCGCTGCCGGCGACGCCGAGTTCGTCCCCCACGCGGGCCAGTTCGGTCCAGAACTCCGTGAGCCGGCCTGGCGACCACGAAATCAGCCGGGGCCGCCCGCCCGTCCAGCCGGCGACCGCCGCCTCGACGTCCTCAAGGCTCACAGCGCAAACGGCGCATTGGGCCTGCGTCAGGATGAAGTCGGGTTTGAGCGAGCGCAGTTGTTCGCTGTTCACGTCGTAGAGGGAGAGCGCTCGTTGGGCCAACGCCTTCACGTCGCGATCGATCTCCGCCGAACTGGCTTCGGCTTTGACCTTCGACGCCGTGCAAACCGGCAGTCGCCGCACGGATTTGGGGAAATCACATTCGTGCGAGCGGCCAACCAGGCAGTTTTCCAGCCCAAGCGCGCAGACGACTTCAGTGCAGGCGGGAAGCAGTGAAACGATTCGCGGCTTTGGCATCGTGTACGCGAGGGTAGTTCATGTTGCGGGCCGCTGACCAGTGCAACCAACGGCTATGGGAGCGATATTGTCTTTCGAGAGCGCCCTTTCGAAAGCCGCGGGCTCACAAGGGCAAGGCGCGCAGGCGAGAAAAACAGTTGACAGATCTCCATTGAAGAATCAATCTATCCGCATCCGTTGATTTGTAATCAACGTCCTCATCGAGAGTGGCTGAGGGACTGGCCCTTTGAAGCCACGGCAACCGATTGCGGTGCGAGCCGCAATGACCAGGTGCCAATTCCAGCCGGGGCAACCGCCCCGGGAAAGATGAGAAGAGTTCGCGCGCCCGTTGACCGCCTCTTCTCCTCCGATGAGAAGGGGTTTTTTGTCGCCCGCGAGGGCAACCCCGTCCGACCTGGAACGCGACGAACGCAGTCTGAGACATTATGAGTCATCACGGTTTCATGAAGGCCCTCAAGTGCCGCGAGTGCGGCCGCGAGTATCCGCTCGAGGCCACGCACGTATGCGAGTTCGATTTCGGCCCGCTCGAGGTCGCCTACGATTACGCGGAAATCAAGCGAGCCCTGACTCGTTCCGCCATCGAATCGCGCCCTCCGACGATGTGGCGCTACCGCGAGTTGCTGCCCATCGCGGACACTCCGACGGTCGGCGCGGAAGTCGGCTTCACCCCGCTGATCAAGGCGGACCGGCTGGCCAAGGCGCTGGGCGTTCGCGAGGTGTGGGTGAAGAACGACACCGTCAATTACCCAAGCCTCTCGTTCAAAGACCGCGTGGTGAGCGTTGCCTTGAGCCGGTCGCGGGAACTGGGCTTCAAGACGGTGGCCTGCGCGTCCACGGGCAACCTCGCCAATTCCGTCGCCGCGAATGCGGCTGCCGCCGGCCTCAAGGCCTACGTGTTCATCCCTGCCGACCTCGAGCAGGGCAAGATCCTCAACTCCCTCATCTACGGGGCGAACGTCATCGGTATCAAAGGCCATTATGACGAAGTGAACCGCCTCTGCGCGGAGATTGCCGGCAAGTACGGCTGGGCCTTCGTGAACGTGAACATGCGTCCCTACTACGCGGAAGGGAGCAAGAGCCTGGGCTTCGAAATGATCGAGCAATTGGGCTGGCGCATCCCGCAGCACACGGTTGTGCCGATGGCTTCCGGCTCCCTGCTGACCAAGATTCACAAGTCCTACCAGGAGTTCGCCAAGCTCGGCCTGGCCGACGAGCACCCCTGGCACATTCACGGCGCGCAAGCCACGGGCTGCAACCCCATTTCCCACGCGCAGAAAGCGGGCCTGGATTTTTTCAAGCCCGTGAAGCCCCACACCATCGCCAAGTCTCTCGCCATCGGCACCCCCGCCGACGGGTTTTACGCACTCAAGGTCATGAAGGAGACGGCCGGTCACGCCGAGGATGTGACCGACGACGAGATTCGCGACGGCATCAAACTGCTGGCCGAATGCGAAGGGATCTTCGCGGAGACGGCCGGGGGCGTCACCACGGCCGTGGCCAAGAAACTCATTGCCTCGGGCCGGATTCCCTCGAAAGATGCGGTCGTGCTCTGCGTCACGGGCAACGGGCTCAAGACCCTCGACGCGGTGATGGGTCATAGCGGTGCACCGCGCGAGATCAAACCGAGCCTGCGAGAATTTGAGATGCTCCTGAACGCCGAAGATCGATCGCTCGTGAAGACTTAACAAACAAACGGGTATTGGAGTAATGGAGTGATGGGTTGCCGAGTTCCATTCCTTCGTTTCTCCAACACTCCAATACTCCATTACTCCAACCTCCCTTCTCTCCATGCCTGCTACCGTCCGCATCCCCACGCCGCTGCTTAAGCTCACCAACAACGAAGAGCTCATCGCCATCAAACCCGGCACCGTCAGTGACGCGCTCGCCGACCTGCAATGTCGCTTCCCCGGCATCAAGGAACGGCTGCTCGACGATACCGGCGCGGTCCGCCGCTTCGTCAACGTGTACGTCAACCAGGAGGACATCCGCTTCCTGCAAAACCTCGACACGGCCGTGAAGGACGGGGACGAAATCAGCATCATCCCCGCCATCGCCGGCGGTTAGACGCCGCGGGCCGATTTCAAATTGCATACTTGAGATTTCAAATTCCATCTCCATGCCCGCCAAATCCCGCAAGACCACTCTCAGCAAAGACTCCACCCGCGTCTGGCTCACTTACCCGCCGCAAAAGATAAAGCGCCCGATTATCTGGGAGCTGGGCAAAAAGTTCGACATCGTCACCGACATTCGCCAGGCCAGCGTGAACGACGAGGTCGGCATCGTTTGCCTCGAAATCGACGGGCCGCGCTCCGAAATCAAGGCCGCCATCGCCTGGCTCGAGAAAAACGGGGTCAACGTCGACCCCGTGGAAATCAACGTCATCGAGAGCTGAGGAGACACCCATCAGCTACCTGCGTTTTTCGCCGGGGGGAACGCAGCCGCTGACGTCAGCAGGCGGACGACCTGGCGCCTCCGCCTCTTCAGTCGGCAACACTTTCGACTGTTTGTTCTCGAACGTTGCGGCTTACGTGCCTGTCTCTTCCTACGAGTCGCCAGCACGATGTAACCTCAGGCCAAAGAGATTCCAGAACCACTCTCATTCCTCAGCAAGTTGTTTGACCGCCGGTTGCGCGGCGTCGCTTTGTTGTGGTAGCCTTGCCAAATCAGTCAAATTCCATAAGGTGCCGGAAGGCAGTCGTAACCCCATTTGTTGGGTGCTTGTGAATAACTTCCCCCATATCTTGTGGTTTTCGACTTGTTTCCCGGTTTGCATTAAGGTTCACTCGTTTCCCAGATATGTATCTAAAGAACCTTACCGTTCTTGGGTTCAAGTCCTTCGCGGACAAGACCTCGCTCAATTTTCTGCCCGGCATGACCGCCATCGTCGGGCCCAATGGCTGTGGAAAGTCCAACGTCTCGGACGCCATCCGCTGGGTGCTGGGCGAGCAATCGGCCAAGGCACTGCGCGGCGGTGAGATGGCCGACGTGATTTTCAATGGCACCGACGGCCGCAAGCCGTTGGGCATGGCCGAGGTCTCTCTCACCATTGGGGACGTCGACGACGAACATCTCACGACCGCCGGCGTGGAGCTCGGCTACAACGAAGTGACGCTCACCCGCCGCGTCTTTCGCGACGGCGGCAGCGAATACTTCCTGAACAAGACTCCGTGCCGGCTCAAGGACATCCAGCAACTCTTCATGGGCACGGGCGTCGGACGGACGAGTTACTCCATCATGGCGCAGGGCAACATCACCCAGCTCCTGTCCAGCAAGCCCGAGGACCGCCGCATGGTCTTCGAGGAAGCGGCCGGCATCACCAAGTTCAAGTCGCAGAAGAAGGAGGCGCTTCGCAAACTGGAGTACACCGATCAAAACCTGCTTCGCGTCCAGGACCTCATTCGCGAAGTCAAGCGCCAGCTCGGCAGTCTCCAGCGGCAGGCCGGCAAGGCCCGACGCTACCGCGCGCTCTCGGCCGACCTTCAACATCTCGACACGCAACTGGCCCGCCACCAGTTCGACCTGCTCCAGGTCGAGATCGCCGAACGGGGCAAGGCGGCCGAACGGCTGCGCCACGAAATGGAGACGCTGAGCGCGACGGTGTTGCGGGGCGAAGACGAGATTTCCCAACTGCGCGAGCGGTTGTCGGAACTGGAGCACCAGATTTCCGCCTCCCAACAGCGGGGAATGGAACTTCAGGCCCAGCGCGATCAGCAGGACAGCCGAATTCATTTCAACTCCGAGCGCCTCCGCGAACTCGAACAGCAAAATGTTCGTGCCCTCACTGAAATTGCCCAGGCCGAGGAACGCGCCCGCGCCACCCAAGTCGAGCTGGCCGGGTTGACTCAGCGGCTCACCCAATCGCAGGCCGCCCTGACCCGCCACCGCGCCACAGTCGAGGAAAAGCGAGCCGGGTTGCAACAAGTCGAGGCCGGGTTGCAAAGCAAACAGGAGGCGCTGCGGCAGGCACAGTCCGACGCCTTCGCCGCGGTGCAACAGCTCACGCGCGTCCGGAACGAACTCACTGCGCTGGACCTTCAGAAGCAGGGCAATGTCATCCGCCTCGAAAAGCTTTCCTCGGAAAAGATCCAGTTGGAGGAGGAACGCGCGCGCCTGGAGGCGCGCATGGCGGAATTCGCCGCGGACGTCCAGGCCCAGAAACTCAGCGCGCAAACCCAGCGCGGAACCGTCGAGCAGCGCCAGCAGCGGCTCCGGGAACTCGACGTCGAATTGACCCAGGCGTCCCAGGCACTGGACGGCCTCCTGCGCCAGCAGGCTGAGCACCGCAGCACGCTCGACGTGCTCGAACAACTCGACACCAGCCACGAAGGCTTCAGCACCGGCGCGCTCGCCGCGCTCAAACAGAGCCAGAGCGTGCTCGGCTCGCTGGCCGATCGCATCCGCGTGCCCGACCCCCACGTCGTCGCCATTGAAGCGGCGCTGGGAACGCAGTTGCACCTGGTCCTCACTGAGCAGCCCGAAGCGGCCCAACAGATCCTGGTGGACCTGGCGACGAACAAGCGCGGCCGCGCCAGCATCAGCGCCCTTTCGCTTGTAGCTGCGAACGTAAGTTCGCGGGAAGCCGCACCTTCGCAAATTGGCGAAGGGACCGCCCGCGACCTCACGGTCGCAGCTACGCCGGCGTTGGGCGTTGTCCAATGCGACGATGCCATCCGGCCTCTGCTCGAAGCGTTGCTTGGCCGCACACAGATCGTTGCGGACCTCGCCGCGGCCACGGCTGCCTTTCGCGAGACCGGCGGCGCGTTTGATTTCGTCACTCAGTCCGGCGAACTGCTCAGCCGCCAGGGCATCTACACCGGCGGCGCGTCCAACGGCAACGGCAACAATGCACCCGCGAGCATTCTCGGACGCAAAAACCAAATCACCGAACTCCAGCAGCGCCTCACCAGGCTCCAGGAAGAGGTGAACGCGGCTTCTCGCGCCAAGGGCGCGCTCCAGAGCGAGCAGACCTCCTTGCAGGCTTCGCTTCAGCAGGCGCAGTCGGAGCTTCGCGCGCAGGAAGTCGCCATCGCCGCGCACGAAGGCGAGTTCAACGCGCTCCAGACTTCGCTCCGTTCGCTCCACAACAAGATCGAGACGGTCGTGTACGAGATCCAGTCCTTGTCCGAACACCAGCGCGAAGGCCAGGAGAAGCGGGCGGGAATCGCCGCCCGGCTCGCCGAACTGGAAGCCACGGAACAAGCCGTCCAGCGCACCGTCACCGAGTCCACCACGGCGCTCGAACAATTGCGCGAACAGCGCGATTCGGCCAACACGCAGCTGACCGAAGCCAAGGTCACGCTGGCCGGCGAGGAACAGTTTCACGCCAGCCTCGGCCGTCAGAAACTTCCCCTCGAAGAGCGCTTGCGGGAACTGGCCCAACTCGTCCAGCAGCGCCGGACCGATTGTCATTCCTTCATCGAGCGAAAGACCCAGCTGGAAACCGAAATGGAGGAGGGCCGCCGCCAGATCGAACGCCTGGCCCACGAGCGCGAGATCCTGAGCCAGCAGACGGCGAAGCTCATCGCCCAAAAGGACGCGCAACAATCCGACATCACCAGCCGCGAAGAATCCCTGCGCAACGAGCGGCAGGGCTTGACGCAGTTGCAGGAGCAACGCGGCGCCATCGACGTCGAGCTGGCCCAGAAAACGATGTCCATCCAGAACCTTCGCGAGCGCATCCAGCAGAAGTACCAGGTGAACCTCGACTCCGTGCGCAGCGAGTGCATCACCATCACTCTGGCCGACGAAGGCCCGCCGAAGGTCCAGACCCTCACCCCCGAGGAGATGGCCGCGGCGGGCGTCGCCACCGATTGGAACCTGGTCGCCCAGCAGGTGGCGGCCCTCCAGACCCGTCTCGACGAAATGGGCCCGGTGAACCTCGTCGCCATCGAGGAGTACGAAGAGACCGAGCAACGGCACGAATTCCTCAGCAAACAGAACGAAGATCTCGTTCAGGCCAAGGCCCAGCTCGTCGAAGCCATCAACCGCATCAACACGCAGACGCGCCAGATGTTCCTCGAGACCTTCAACAAGATCCGGGAGAACTTCCAGGCGATGTTCATCGAGATCTTCGATGGCGGCAAAGCCGACCTCAGGCTCGTGGACGAAGGCGATGTGCTCGAAAGCGGCATCGATATCATGGCCCGGCCGCCGGGCAAGCAGCTCCAGAGCATCTCCCTGCTCAGCGGCGGCGAGCAGACCATGACCGCCGTGGCGCTGCTGTTCTCCATCTACCAGGTGAAGCCCTCGCCGTTCTGCGTGCTCGACGAGTTGGACGCGCCGCTGGACGAGAGCAACGTGACCCGCTTCGTGCGCCTGCTCCAGCGTTTCCTGGCGCAGAGCCAGTTCGTCGTCATCACTCATAACAAGCGCACCATTGGCATGGCGGACGTGTTGTATGGCGTGACCATGCAGGAACGCGGCGTGAGCAAGATCGTCAGCGTGAAATTCCACAAGGCCGACGAAAGCGTCACCGACCACGCGCCCAAAGCCCTGGTCGAAACCCCGGCCCACCCGGTCGAGGACGAAGAAGACAAGGAACAGTCGAGGGAGGAGACGATTGAGGTGTTGATGGGCGAAAGGTGAGCTGGACTGGACCAGGTTTGACTGAGCCTGATTTGTTTTGGCCAAGCTAGCTCCTCTCCTCCTGGTCGGCCTGATGAATCCAATGCGAACCGACCGAAGCCCTCTGCCAAGCCGGATTTGTTCTGACTTCCTCTGACTGGGCTTGACCAGGCTTGACAGAGGGCGAGCTGTCCCGCATTGACCGGACTCGGGTCCTCGCGAGCCGCGCTGCGTTGAGCGGCGTGGCAAGTCTCTCGCGAGCTGCTCGCCCGGATTTCAGGTCGTCTCGCCAGCAAGCTCGCCTCAACAACCAAGTCCGAACCCGGACTCGGAACTCCAAACTACAATCCCCGGCGCCCGAGCGGACCCCGGCGTTCGGAGCCTGCAGCCTGCGCCGGCACCTGCCAACATAGCGACTTCCGCTCATGCCACAGTCCATAGCAGCTTCGCGACAATAGTGTGAGCGCCAAACGAGCGAAACGAGCGAAACGAGCGAAATCTTGCGATCCGGGGCAAAAAAACGGCATTTTGAGGTCCGAAGCTGCAAAACCGACGCCGGCAGTTCCGCCATTTGGCAAGCGGCCGACCCTGCGCTGGATCCAACGGCGGCGAGACCCCTGACGCCAGGCGGCGTTTGCCCTTATGACACTCGGCGACCTACTTGACTCCATCCGAGGCCGTTATCTCACGCAATTTCGTGACAGCATTGCCGAGATCTCGAGCGCGGGAAGGCGTGCGATTGTCGAACCAGCCTTACGTGACGAGTGCGGCACGTTGGTCGGAGAAGGTGCATTGAGGCTGCCGCTTCGGGGGGATGTTTTCGTGGTTGATGACGGTCAGCCGGCAGAATCGTGCCGCGTGGATTCAGAGTCGGTGCTCTTATTCGAGCCAATCAGACTCGTATGGGGCAACGTGGTTCAAGTCCGAGTGACACCGTTTCCGTGGGATGGGTGCGACGTGCGTGTCATAGGCATTCCTTCGTCCACAGACTGGGCGCGTCTCAGAGACTGGTTTGACAAATGGTTCGACGCGGAAGACACGCGGCAGGCCGGCGAGCAGGGCTTGAGCGGAGTCATCCATTTTCTCTCCGACCCGGAACACGACGGTTCAGCCGCCACTTTTCAGGTGGATTTTGGTTCCGCGCCTGTGGAGGCTTTCGAGGGACTGATGGACGCACTGCGCGAGTCAGGAGCGACGGGAATTGAAATTGGAAATGACCAGGCCTAAGCATGAGCCAGGAAGCAAAATACAAAGAAGCGCTTCGGCGCATCGTTCATACTCAATTGGGGATCTATCCAGCTTCGATCCACAGCGGGCCCAACGCGTACGCGAAGCGCAGCGATTATCAGGAGGGTTGGAACGATGCCCTTATCAAACGATCTGAAGAGGAAGAGCAGATCTTGAAGGAGCTTGGGATCGATTATGCGGAGTTGGATTGATGGAACGCTCCTCAACCGTTAGAGGCATCGCCGCACACGCACTGCCATGTCTGACACCGTGAGGCAGCAAATTCAGGCGCTGGTGGACCGGGAGACGGTGGGCTGGAATACCAGGAACCCAGACCTCTTTCTGGACATGATTCATCCAGACATGGTTTGGCCGTGGCCACCTACGTCCCGCGACCATGACCCCGCGCGGTGGGAATTCGTGCTGGGGCGCTTTGACAGAGCGAGGTGGCGCAAGAACTGGCAGGACCTTTTCGACCACTACGACCTGATACACAACTGTCGAGATACAGTCCGGATTGAGGTGACCGCGGAGGAGGACGGAGCGTTTGCGGTGGTGGACATTGACACTCTTTGGCGTCACAAGGAGACGAAGGCCGATTTCCATTGGAAGGGGCGCGTTTGCAAGATCTACACGAAGATGAGCGGTGGAGATTGGAAGTTTATTTTCCAGACGGGAGCATTGGACTTCGGATTATGCAGGAGTTGACGACTCATACTGTGTGAAGAACAAGAACTACCTGTTCACCGTCGCCGGCATCCTCCTGCTGACAATCGGGTTATTCGTTGCCTATCAGAATTCGCTGGTCGTTACGTCCGTCTCCATCAAACTTCTTCCTGGCGCCAAGGAGCACCGGGACCCTTCATTTGGGAAGCTTGGGAAGGAGCATGAACTGCCGGATTATCGAGTGAAGCTCAACGTGCATCGCAGACTGCTCCACTTCGACTTAGGCACTCGCCTCAATGTCTCGGCCGTGGAGTGGCTCGAGTTTCCTGTGAGTGAACGGGTGTACGTTCGACGACTTCAGGAGGTCATTATTATTGAAGTCGAGCCGTTGACCGACCACATTTTGGATCGGATACCCATTGCTTCAAGCCAAGCCAGGGGCACGAAGTACGAGTGCAAGGCGGCCTCTGCCAGGACCTGGGATGCCGGACTTGCCTGGTTCATGAAGGAACCCTCCGGATTGTTCCTGCTCATCGCATCCTTGTTCTTGATGGCCGCAGGCCCGGCGGCTTCCAGAAGGTAATCCGATGAATCGACGGCGGCGCGAACCGGCACGACAGGTTTGGCTGGTTGATAAGACTGTCGCGCTGCGCTGGGGGGAAGGAGTTTCGCATGTTGCTAGGCCAAGCTGCGCCCCGGCACGACGGCACGAGCATCGGCGAACAAGCTTCTGGACAAACATCTCTTGTAAACGCAAGGTCCGGACTGGTGAAGCAATTCGCCATCAGCTTTGATGCCGATGCTTCTTAGCCATCGTTCTCACGTCGCGGCACAACAATGCAACAACTATGGGAATAAGGATTCGGTGCATTCTGGAGGTGAATGTTCCTGGCGTCCCGCGCATCGATGGCAAATCATTGGCTGAGGCGTACTGTGGCGAGTCGCGCGCCGGAGTGGCTGAAGGTGCCGACGTGCCCGCAGACATCATCGCGATCGACTTCGGAGGTGGGAAGTCGCAAGCGCCGTCACCGTCAGGCTCGGCTCCTGCGGAGTCGCTGTTCGCGCCGCTTGACCCGTTTATTGCGGGTGACCCGGGCGCTGAGTGGCACGATGCTGCGATAGGATTGGCGGCAGTCAGATCTGTTCTGAAAAAGTTACGTGATGGCGCGACCGTTTCAATTGCACCGGACTTCGAGTTCGGAGGCGATGAGGTTGAGTTGAGCGAGGCCGTTCGATACGAGTTGGAGGAACTGGAGCAAACGCTCATCGCCGCCGAGAAGGCGGGCAGCCGGTTTCATTTGGCTTTTGACCTTTGAGTCCCGACAAGGCACCCGTGGACGTCTTCAATTGCATATTCGGCAAGAGCAAATCAGACGATTCACCAGAGTTTCGTTTGCTCCTCCTTTGCCCTATGACGCGCCCCTTCTCCCTATGCCATCCACGATAAAACCAAAGCGAAGCGGCTTGGCCGAACGACGCGGCTTCCGCGGAGAGATTGAAACAGACAGCGACTTGTGCGCGCTCTTGCTGCGCGCCGACATCGACGAAGCCGCCGGAGCGTTCGCCAAACAAGTCAAAGCGAAGCAGTGGAAGAAAGGTGTCCCGCGCGCGAAATTTCCGCGCAACTGGTTTGATGGGCCCCACTACTGCGTGTATCAGCTCCAGGGACATCCCTGGACGACCCTTCTGCATGAGTATGCGAAAACCACGTTCACAGAGCAGGTCGCCAGGGACCTCTCAGCGTCTCTCCGGAGTCGCGTGATCTTCACAGGGAGCCAGGACACCGCGGGCGTGTCGTGGTACATCCTGTTTGATTCCGGGCGATTGGCCGAGGTGTTCTTCCTTCACGACGAACGCAGTGACGAATTCCATACGCTGACGGATGCGCAGTTCGCCGGCGTCGAGCGGCATGGTTTCGCCAAAACTCCCCACGGTTATTACTGCGCGTCGCGGGCGCGCAAGATTTCAGAAGCGCGCTGCCGGGCTTTGTGCGCCTGCGAATCAGGCGATGAAGCCATCCTGAAGTTGAACCGAATCATCGATGACTTTCTCAAAAGTCAGGACGCCTACCTGGCATTTCCTACTGCCATGGATTTCACGTTGGCACGAGCCGCGGATTCCGATTTCGTCCGATTGGATTTGATCGAAGTATGACGAGCAACACACCTCAAAGGATGGGCTTGGCAGCAGCCGTTGTCTTTATGATTTCACACGCGCTGCCGGCCTATGCGGACGGTTCGGGCTTCGCTTGCTTCCGCCTCACTTTGGGAGTGCTGATCGGACGCGACATCAAGTTTCTTTCAGGAGGTTGGTTCTATTATGCCGGATTCGGACTCTCCAACCTCTTGTTCGTTGTACTCGTGGTGGCGCTGTGTGTGACAAGGAAGTGGCGGACGGTTCGAACTCTCGTCTCGGTTGTCCTTTTGTTGCACGTGTTGTCATGGCCGATCCTGAATGCTTGCGGGTCGCCACCCACTCTCCACGACGTCAAGCTCGGGTATTATCTGTGGCTCATGGCGTATGGGCTTTTGGTCGCTGCGCACCTATGGAAAGGCCCGACTGAGCTCGGTGACTCGGCTTCGATCACCTCTCTGGCCAAATGAGCTTACGCTTTCTGCGATTCCTTGGCCCAAGTGTCCTTGAGCGTGATGGTGCGATTGAAGATGGGCTTGCCGGCATTGGCGTCCGGGTCGAGGGCGAAGTAGCCGAGGCGCTCGAATTGGTAGCGCAAATCGGGCGAGGAGTCCTTGAGTGAAGGCTCGCACTTGGCCGTCACGACTTCGAGCGAGCGCGGATTGAGATTCGCCCTGAAGTCGCCCCCGGCATCCGGCTCAGGCACGGTGAAGAGCCGGTCGTAGAGCCGGCACTCGGCGTCGAGGGCGTGCGCGGCGCTGACCCAGTGGATGGTTCCTTTGACCTTGCGGCCGGCGGTCGCTCCACCCGTTTTGCTGTCGAGGTCGGCGGTGCAACGAAGTTCAGTGACCCGGCCGGTGGCGTCCTTGATCACTTCCTTGCATTGGATGATATAGGCGTACTTCAGGCGCACTTCACCTCCGGGGCGGAGGCGGAAGTATTTGGGCGGCGGATTTTCCAGAAAATCGTCCTGCTCGATGTAGAGTTCGCGACTGAAGGGAACCGGGCGGGTGCCCGCTGATTCGTCCTCGGGATTGTTCACCGCGTTGAGCGGTTCGGTTTTGCCTTCGGGATAATTCGTGAGGACCACTTTGATGGGCCGCAGCACGGCCAATCGGCGCAGGGCGCGTCGGTTCAGGTCTTCGCGGATGGCGTGCTCGAACACGGCGATGTCCGTAACGCTGACGTATTTCGTCACACCGATGTTGTAAGCGAACGCGCGCAAGGCGTCGGCGGTGACACCCCGTCGGCGCAAGCCGGAGATGGTCGGCATGCGCGGATCGTCCCAACCGGTCACCACCTTCTCGTTCACGAGCTGGATGAGCTTGCGCTTGGAAACGAGCGTGTAGCTGGGAATCAGCTTGGCGAACTCGAACTGGTGCGGCAGCGGGCGCGGCAAGTCGAGACTTTCGAGAATCCAGTCGTAAAGCGGCCGGTGCACCTCGAACTCGAGCGTGCAAATGCTGTGCGTGATGCCCTCGATGTAATCGCTCAGGCAATGGGCGAAGTCGTACATCGGGTAAATGCACCACTTGTTGCCGGTGTGATGGTGCGCGGCGTGGCGGATTCGGTAGAGCACCGGATCGCGCATCCAGATATTGGGCGAGGCCATGTCGATCTTGGCCCGCAGCGTGCGCGCGCCGTCGGGGAATTCACCGGCCTTCATGCGCGTGAACAGGTCGAGGCTCTCGGCGAGGGTCCGCTCGCGAAACGGCGAGTTCTGGCCGGGTCGATCCGGCGAGCCGCGGTATCGATCGGTGTCTTCGGGGCTGAGATCGCACACGTAGGCTTTGCCTTTCTTGATGAGCTGAAGGGCGTACTCGTACGTCTGGTCGAAGTAGTCGCTGGCGTAGAAGGGTTCGACCGTGTGGCTTGTGGCGTGTGGCGTGACGGGCGCGAGGTGGAAATCCGATTTGCCGTTGACCGGTTGCGTCTCGGGCGTTTGTCCGCGCGGTTTAAGGCCGAGCCGGTCGTCGGCCCAGCCGGCGATGAGCCAGTTCACGTCGGCCTGGATGGACTCGACGTATTCGACTTCCTCCTTGGTCGGGTTGGTGTCGTCCATGCGCAGATTGCAAGTGCCGCCGAACTCGCGTGCGATGCCAAAATTCAGGCAAATGCTCTTGGCATGGCCGATGTGGAGGTAGCCGTTGGGTTCGGGCGGGAAGCGCGTGTGGATCTTCGTATGCTTGCCGGCTGCGAGATCGGCCGCGACGATGTCACGGATGAAATCGCTTGGGGCCGGAGGGGTCGCGCCCGCGTTGTCGTTCGTTGTGCTCATGTCGCGCGAACACATGCTAACAGAGGAGAACGGCGGGCGCAATGGCCCGGGCCAGACTCAACCGACTCAGAGTTCCACGTAACGTCTCTTTGACCACGAATGAACACAGCGCGGCTGAGCCCCAACCAAGGTTGATAACCGCAAAGAACGCAGATATCCGGGCGGCTGCGCCGCGCTGTGTCCATTCGTAGGTGTGAACCTTACCCGATGGCTCGCGTGGCCTCTTGCCAGACTGTGGCTTTCGCCCATACTCCGCTCATGAAACGCTCATTGCCTTTCCTGCTCCCGCTCGCATTCTGCCTCGCGCCGTTGCAAGTCTCCGCCGCGCCGTCCGCGGAGGCAGTATTGGACAAGGCCAAAACCCAAGCTGCCAAAGACGGGAAGCGCATCTTCCTGGCCTTCGATGCATCGTGGTGAGGGTGGTGCCGCCGACTCGATAAGTTTATCGAGACCCCGGAAAACAAGGCCATCCTGGAAAAGCATTTCGTGATCACAAAGCTGGTGGTGCAGGAGCAGGCCGAAAAGGCGAAGCTCAACAACGCCGGCGGCGAGGAGGTGATGTCGAAAGTGGGTGGCAAAAACGCCGGCCTGCCATTCATCGCGTTCCTCGACGCCAAAGGAGAACTGATCGTCAACGGCCGCAAACCGGTTGCCGGCAAGACCGAGGGAGACAACATCGGCCACCCGTTTCAGCCGCAGGAAATCGAGTGGTTCATGACGATGCTCACAAAGGCAACGCCCGCGATGTCCGCCACGGATCGCAAGACCCTCGAAGATTGGCTCAAGGCGCAGAAGAAGTAGTGCGTCCGGCTTACTCCGCCGGCGGCGTGTCCTCCGCCCGCGCGCTCAAATCGAGTTTGGCAAACGGGTTGTTCTGAAACGGCGAAGGCGATTCGGGTTCGACATTATCGTTGGCGGACGCCGCTGCGAGTGGCTTGGGTTTTTGGGCTGCTGGCAGGGCGTTGGCTGAATCCGCCGCGTCGGAGCCGTGTTCTCTCGGGTTTTTCGCCCGCTTGTTGCGCGGCAGCGGGCTGAACATGACCGTGATGGCGCGGCCAGCCAGTTTGGCGTCGTTGTCCGGATGGCCGTAGGGGGCGACTTCGCGGGTAAACTTTGCGATCTGCTGGAAGCCGATTTCCTTGTGCGCCAGTTCGCGCCCGCGGAACTTGAGCACCATTTTCACCTTCATGTCCTTGCACAGGAACTCGATGGCGTGGTCCAGCTTCAACCCGAAGTCGTGCTCGGCAATCGTCGGCCGGAGCTGGATTTCCTTCACCTTGTTGGCGTGCTGGTGTTTCTTGGACTCCTTCTCCTTCTGGTTCAGGTCGTAACGGTACTTGCCGTAGTCAATCAGCTTGCAGACCGGCGGTTGGGCGGTGGCCGCCACCTCGACGAGATCCACGCCGCGGGCCCGGGCCATGTTGATGGCCTCGGCCAACGTGTGAATGCCCATCTGCTGCCCATCGGCAGAAATGACTCTCACTTCGCGGGCACGGATTTTCCCGTTGACCCTGACCCCGGAGTGAGAAGAAGACGAGCGGGAAGGAAAAGGGCGACTCAAGAGGCCCTCACCGGTTGAGGCTTATTCATGCAGACGACTGCGAACTCACAATATGCACCCAGACGAACATTGGCCGAAGCTAAGCTGCTCGCCTTGTTCTGGCAAGCCAAATCGGGACACGTTTTTTGAATGACGAATGACGAATGGCGAATGACGAAATTGATGAAGGAGGCGAAGCTTTCGTCATTCGTCATTCGTCATTAAGCAAGGGCTTGCAGTCTCACTCCGCTCCTTCATTCTCCTGCGCGACTTTCTCGACCACCCATGAGAACGCTCATCTTCGGCATCGACAGCGGAACGCAGTCCACGAAGGCCCTCGTGATCGACGCGCGAAACGGCAAGGTTCTGGGCGCGGGCGCGCAGGCGTACGGCCTCCTTCCGAATCTGCCAGCCGGCGCGAAGGAACAACACCCGCACACCTGGCGCGACGCGGCGGCCAAGGCGATGAAAACGGCCCTCCGGCAGGCCAAAGCGAGCGCCGCCGAGGTCAAGGCCATCGGCGTGAGCGGGCAGCAGCATGGCTTCGTGCCGCTGGATGCCAGGGGCGAAGTCATCCGCCCCGCCAAGCTCTGGTGCGACACGTCGACCGCTGCGGAGTGCGATGAAATCACTAAAGCGCTCGGCGGCCCTGCCACAACGATCGAAGCGCTCGGCAACTCGGTGCTCCCTGGCTTCACCGCCTCGAAGATTCTCTGGCTCAAAAAGCATGAACCAAAGAATTTCAAGCGCCTCGCCACCGTGCTTCTCCCGCACGACTATCTGAACTGGTGGCTGACCGGCCGGGCCGTGATGGAATATGGCGACGCCAGCGGCACCGCCTTGCTGGACGTACGCCGCCGTCAGTGGAGCAGCGCGGCGCTTGGAGCCGTTGACGCGGACCTCGCCGGGAAACTTCCTCCGCTCATTTCCAGCGACCAGCCGGCCGGCAGGCTTCAACCCACAACAGCCAAGTCGCTGGGCCTTGGCACCGACACGCTTGTGAGCGCGGGCGGCGGGGACAACATGATGGGCGCCATCGGCACCGGCAACACACGTCCCGGCATCGTGACCGCCAGCTTCGGCACGAGCGGGACCATTTACGCTTGCACGGACCAGCCCGTGGTCGATCCCGCAGGCGAGATCGCCGCGTTCTGCGACAGCACGAACCGCTGGCTGCCCTTGCTGTGCACGATGAACGTCACCGTGGCCACCGAGATGATGCGCCGGGACTTCGGCTACACGCACGAGCAATTCGAGAAGAAGGCGGCGTCCGTCCCGCCCGGCGCGCGCGGGTTGCTGCTCGTGCCCTACCTGGAAGGCGAACGCACCCCGAACGTGCCCGGCGGAACCGGCGTCATGCTGGGCATCACGCCGCGGACCTTTACCGCCAGCTACTACGCCCGCGCCGCGATGGAAGGCGTGACGCTTGGGATGAATTACGGCCTGCGCCGTTTGGCGGAACTCGGGGTCAAGGCGACTCAGATTCGCGCGACGGGCGGCGGCGCCAAATCCAGGCTTTGGCGTCAAATCATGGCCGACGTGTTCAACGCCGAAGTCGTGACCCTCCAGGTCGGCGAAGGGGCGGCCTACGGCGCGGCGCTTCAGGCGCTCTGGTGCTGGCGCCGGGAGAAGGGCGAGAAGGTGGACATCAGCGATATCACGAATTCCTTCGTGAAACTGAACAAGTCCGAGACGGCACGTCCGAACAAGGCCGCCGTTGAAGTGTACGGCGAACTCCAGGCGCTTCAGGACGAAACGTCCCTCGCGCTGCGCAAGGTTTTCGAGAGGCATTTGAAGCTCGTCCTGCGGGAAAGTTGACCCCGTGCCAAAATCGGATAGCGTGCGCATATATGCCCCCAGCGGCTATTCAAACGAAAAAGAAGTTCTGGTCGGACGCGGAGTTGGAAGCGCTCCCGAAAGACGGGTACAAGCGCCATGCGTTTGGAAGCTAATAGCAGTCTTTCGTCCCGAAGGGACAGGATGAGAATAGCCCCGCGTTTCAACGCTGCGAACGTACCAAAAGATGTTCAAGTCCCGAAGGGACGGCCGATAGCCGCCGCTGCAAAATCCATCTGCGATTCAACCCTCCCTTCGGGACTTGGATTATTGTTTGCGTCCAACCCAGCGTTGAAACGCCGGGCTATGATCAGATGCCCCTCCGGGACGAACCTCGGCAGCCTCACTCAAGATTTCCAAAAGGCATCAGGTCCCACGGTCCCGTCACGCCCGCTTCCATGAGTTTCGCAACAGAATTCCCGCGATTGCCTATTCCGGCGCTGCTGGAGTTGTCACGGTGCGCGGATGTCACTCAGGCCCGCGCGGCCCTTGACAGGCCAGAGCCGTCCCTGGCGGACTTCGCCGCGCTCCTTTCACCTGGCGCGGGGGGAATTCTCGAAACACTTTGCCGCCGTTCGCAGGCGCTCACGCAGCAGCGGTTTGGCAGGGTCATCCGACTGTTCGCGCCGCTCTACCTTTCCAACGAATGCATCAACAACTGCCGTTACTGCGGCTTCTCGCGCGACAACCCCATCCTGCGCGTCACGCTCACGGTCGATGAGGTCATGCGCGAGGCCCGTGCGCTCAAGGCGCAGGGTTTCCGCAACCTGCTGCTCGTGGCGGGCGAACATCCGAAGTTCGTGTCCGGCGCCTACCTCGCGGAGTGCGTTCGCGCCTTGCACGCGGAACTGCCGGCCCTCTCGCTGGAAGTCGGCCCGATGGAGGCGGAGGACTACCGGCCGGCTGTGGAAGCGGGCGCGGAAGGACTCGTCGTTTACCAGGAGACTTACGACCGCGCCGTCTACGCCGCGATGCACACCGCCGGACCGAAGCGCGACTTTGACTGGCGTATCGAGACGCCCGAGCGCGCCTACGCGGCCGGATTCCGGCGGCTGGGCATCGGCGCGTTGTTTGGGCTCGCGGACTGGCGTCTGGAAGCGCTTTGCGTCGCGGCGCACGCGGCGCATCTGCTGAAGACCTGCTGGAAGGCACAACTCGCCATCTCCCTGCCGCGCCTGCGTCCGTGCGCGGGCGAATTCGAACCGCTGACCCACTTGAGCGACCGCCAACTGGTCCAACTGGTCTGCGCCTTCCGGCTCTTCCTGCCGGACGTGGGGCTCGTCCTTTCGACTCGCGAGCCGGCCAAGCTGCGCGACGGCCTAATCCCGCTCGGCATTACGCTCATGAGCGCCGGCAGCCACACCGAACCCGGCGGCTACACGGGCGCGGGCCGCGAGAAAATCCACAAGACCGAACGCGGCCGCATCGTGGAACTGGCCTCCGGCTCGAGTGAATGGGCTCCGCCGCCCGAACGAGCCACCAACGCGACCGGCCAATTCGACATCGCCGACGGCCGCTCGCCGGAGGAAATCGCCACGCTCATCCGCCGCCTCGGCTACGAGCCAGTCTGGAAAGACTGGGACGCGGCGCTGGCGACGGAGCGAAATTAAGAATTCAAAAAGGGCGACAGAGGGGGAAGCAACCAGCTTTTGAAGGCGCCTTCTGTACGAATCCCAAAGGGATTCCGCAACAAAGACTAGGGTTGACGCGCCCGCGCCTACCCTGGGTGCGCCACACCCCAATGAATGTTACCCTTGTATCGGAACATTCACCTGCCGCGTGACCCAGGGTAGGCCCTCCGTTGTCGGGCCAACCCTGTTGGTGTGGAGGAGGAGGGTGCCCTGGCGGTCCATCAGGCAGACGTACATCTGCCGGGCGTGCAGGTCGATTCCGCAGTTGAATTCTGTGGTGGAGGTATAATACTT
>Ga0134127_10000123_pt1 | contig 97052 bp, 98 predicted proteins | sample KB31753_FD_96459 | JGI IMG/M metagenome (GOLD analysis project Ga0134127, IMG submission 96459) | Terrestrial soil microbial communities with excess Nitrogen fertilizer from Kellogg Biological Station, Michigan, USA - KB3-175-3 | ecosystem: Environmental > Terrestrial > Soil > Unclassified ... | reverse complement strand
CTGATGATCTTTTTTGCCTTGCATAGGCTAATATACTAAAAATCAAAGTTTTAATCGATATTTCAAAGAACTTTTTCGTAAGTATTTATCTACTTACTTAGTTGCGCAACAGCCACCAAGCGGGAAAGAGGGATTGGGAATGTTCGAGTGCTAACAGTTATAAACCGTCGCATCATCGTCGGCGATAAATTATTGATAAGAGAAACCCATTATGAACGAATTTACCTTAGGTGTTGAAGAAGAATTTATGGTGATAGACCCCGTAAGCCGGGAGTTAAAATCGCATGAGCAAAAAATTGTTGAAAGCGCCCAAAAGATACACGAGGACCAGGTAAAGGCCGAAATGCACCAGGCCGTTGTGGAGGTGGGCACCCATATTTGCCGCAACACCGACGAAGCACGAAAAGAAGTATCGAAACTGCGCGGCACGGTGGCCCAGTTGGCCGGCGATATTGGCCTGCGCATCGGCGCGGCAGGTACGCACCCATTCTCGCATTGGCAAACGCAGTTGATTACCGATCATCCCAGGTATTTCGAGATCGTGGACGAGATGCAGGAGGCTGCCCGTTCCAACCTCATCTTCGGGCTGCATGTGCACGTGGGCATCCAGTCACGCGATTTGGCAGTGCATATTGCTAACCAGGTGCGCTATTTTTTGCCGCATGTGTACGCTTTGTCTACCAACTCGCCGTTTTGGGAGGGGAGGAATACCGGGTTTAAATCATTCCGGACCAAAGTGTTCGATAAATTTCCACGTACAGGCATACCGGATTATTTCAGCAGCATTGAGGAATATGATCGTTACATCCGTTTGCTGGTGAAAACGAATTGTATTGATAACGCCAAGAAAATATGGTGGGACATCCGGGTTCATCCTTTCTTCGAAACCATCGAGTTCCGCATTTGCGACTGCCCGATGCTGATCGATGAAACCATGGCTTTTGTGGCCTTGTTCCAGGCATTATGTGCCAAATTATACAAAATGCGCCTGCAAAATATGGCGTTTATGACCTATAACCGCGCGCTGATCAACGAAAATAAATGGCGGGCAGCAAGGTATGGTATCGACGGAAAAATGATCGACTTTGGTAAGGAGATGGAAGTAAACACCCGCTCACTGGTGCTGGAGCTGCTGGATTTTGTTGACGATGTGGTGGATGAGCTGGGTTGCCGCAATGACCTGCAATATGTGCACAAAATACTTGAAAATGGCACCGGCGCCGACAGGCAGTTAGCGGTTTACGAGCAAAATAGTAACTTTGCCGACGTTGTGGACTACATTACGTCGCAAACATTAAAGGGAATTTAAACAGGATGATACAAGCCGATAAGCAGGAAATAAAAGTTGCAGTGCTCGATCTTTACGATGGGATCGCGAATGAAGGAATGCGGGGTTTTCGCGAGATATTGGAGCGTTACCGAAAAAAAAATGAATTAAATTTAACTTACGAGGTTTTTGATGTCCGCAAAAAGGTAGAGGTACCCGGGACAGATTTTGATATTTATATCTCCAGCGGCGGTCCCGGCGACCCGCTTGAAAGTGAGGGAACTGAGTGGGAAAAGAAATATTTCAGGCTGATAGATGCCCTGGAAGACCATAACCTTTCGAATACATCACAAAAGAAATATGGCTTTTTTGTCTGCCACTCGTTCCAGTTGATGTGCCGCAAATACAAGCTGGGTGTGGTAAATATGCGGAAATCGCCCTCATTTGGCGTTTTGCCGGTCCATCAAACGCGTGCGGCAATTAGCGAGCCGATATTCGACCGCCTGCCTGATCCGTTTTATGCGGTTGATTCGCGTTTGTGGCAAGTGATCCATCCGAACGAAAGGCAATTTATGGATTTGGGGATGCAATTGCTTGCAATTGAAAAAGAAAGACCCTATGTCGACCTCCCGCGGGCAATGATGGCCGTGAGGTATAGCGACTATTTTTTCGGCACCCAGTTTCACCCTGAAGCGGACGCAACCGGGATAAGAACGCTGCTGCTGAAAGACGAAAAAAAGAAGGAAGTAGTGAGTGAGCATGGCCTTGATAAATACAATGAAATGCTGGAACGCCTGGAAGATCCTGATAAGATAACGCATACCCAAAATACCATTATACCCAACTTTTTGGATCAAGCTGTTTTGAGCATGCAGGAAGTGTAAGAGTACCGATTATCATTGCGATTGATAAATTAAGAAACACTGAAGAATGAACGATGTTAATAAACTTTGTCATTGCAAGCGCAGCGTGGCAATCGCAAGGTTTATCCTTCGGACATTACCATTGTGTATAGTTCATCCCGATTTTATCGGGACCCCTCGCAACGACAAATTTTAATTGTTCACTTTGTGTTTATGAACTCATCCGCCAGGAAAACATTCAACGAAAATTTCACCGAAGAAAAATATCAAAAGCTTCTGGCAGAATTGAATGCAGGCCTGGACGAGCCCATTGCTTTCCGTGTAGCCGAGACGCCGGTATTTTTGACAGACGATTTTCGCGGCAGGCTTTTGGCAGCCGGCAAAGATATAATTGACGTAATCCTTCAACCGGACTTTAAGCAACTAACCGAACGGGCCATACCCGACAGGTGGCGGGTACCTAATGAGAATGATCATCCACATTTTATCGCGCTTGATTTTGGGGTATGCAGTGACGACCATGGCAATATCGTTCCAAAATTGATCGAACTGCAAGGCTTTCCATCGTTATACGGTTTCCAGGTAAAACTGGCAGAAACCTACTCCGCAGCTTTTGAGATCGGTGAGGAATGGTCTCCGTTTTTTAACGGGTTGACCAGGCATACCTATCTGGAACTGTTAAGGAAAACAATAGTTGGTGATTACCCCCCGGATGAAGCAGTGCTGATGGATGTAAACGCACATGAACAAAAAACCTACGTCGATTTTTTTTATACCCAACATTTCATCGGGACGCCGGTTGTCGCGCTCGAGGACTTGGAGCAGGAGGGCAAAATGCTTTTCTATCGCCAGGATGGGCGGCGTAGGCCTGTAACCCGCATTTACAATCGCCTTATTTTTGACGAAATAGAGAACAATGCTGAATTATTGAGCAAGGTGGTTGATGTTACCCAACCTTTGGATGTACAATGGATAACACACCCCAACTGGTTTTATCGCGTCAGCAAATTCACCATGCCTTTTTTAACAGGTGAGTATGTCCCCAAAACACAATTTTTGCATGAGATAAAAACCATACCGGCCGACCTGGAAAATTATGTGCTAAAACCGCTGTTTTCATTCGCCGGGCAGGGTGTGATCATCGATGTAAGCAAAAATGACCTGGCAAATATAAAAGACCCCGAGAACTGGATATTACAGCAAAAAGTAAATTACGAGCCCGTTGTAAAATCTCCGGAAGGTGATGTAAAAGTGGAAATAAGGCTGTTATACTTATGGCCTGATGGGGATGAAAAACCAACGCTTGCCATTAACCTGGCGCGCTTAAGCCGCGGCAAGATGATCGGCGTGCGCTACAACAAGGACTTTACCTGGGTTGGCGGAACGGTGGCAATGATGAAATAGAATCAAGAGCCAAGAACCAAGAGCCAGGAAAAGACAATATTCTTGTTCCTGGCTCTTGATTCTTGGTTCTTCGCTAAACCAAACACTAATTCGATTGTCTATACGTATATATATAAAATGTATTAATTTTGTGACGTGAGTATCCAGATAATTATAATAGCCATACTATTTTTAGCCGCCCTGTTTTATGTATGCAGGATGGTTTACAGGAATTTGTTTACGAAGAAAAGCTGCGGCGAAAATTGCAAATGCGGCGTTGACTTTTCGGCGATTGACCCCCTTAAAAATCCTAAGTAAAACATCATTCCTTAGTTTGACCTTTATAAACCTCAATATAATACTGTAGCATTTAAATGGCTGATAAACAGGTATTTCAAACCGATACCCCCGGTAGATGGATGCGTTTTAAATGGATCAGCAGGGCACTGATCATCGTGCTGGTATGTAGCATCTTAGCGGCTATTATCACCGTAACCTCCAAGCATTACCCAATTTTACCGAATTTAAACCCGGCGCCAAAAAAACTTACCAAAGAGGAACTGGAACAATTAAAACGTTCAAAAAAATACAAGGATTTTAAAATAGATAAAGCCCAGATCCAAAAAATATCGAAAGCCAGGCACCAGCACCAGTTAAAGCATCCAAACAATAAGGACCGCATAAACGCCGGCTTTTACCGCGCATGGGAACCACAGGCCTATGCTTCGCTTGCTGCCAACTATTCCAAACTGGATATGATTGTAAGCGAGGGTTTTTTTATAATGCCCGGCCGCGATACCATGGTTGCAAACATCGATACCGGGCTAATCAACCTTAACCGCAAATACCGTAAGCCGGTAATTATCTCGCTTTCCAACTACGTGGACGCCAACAAATCAAACGGGGGTTATGACGTAACTGATGTTGAGCGGATCATCAAAAACAAAAAGCTGCGCACCCAGTTTATCGATAATCTTGCCCAGCAATTAACACGCTTTAAGTTTAAAGGCATCAACCTCGACTTTGACAATCTTAAAAACATCAACAGTAAAGAGTATATCGATTTTGAAAATGAGCTGTATGCCGTGCTGCATCCGCAGGGTTTCCTGGTTACCATGAACGTTATTCCCGACGATGAGACTTATGATCTTGAACGCCTGCAAAAAGTTAACGACTATTTATTCGTCATGGCGATTGACGAGCATAATGAAAGCAGCAATGCCGGCGATCTTTCAAACCAGCACTGGGTTGAACAGATACTGGATGATGTTTGTACACGTATCCCCAGCGAGAAAGTTATTTTAACAGTTGCCGGCGGGGCTTACGACTGGCCCGAAAGCAGTGTTGGCAAACCGATAGGCTACCCGGCGGCCATAAGTATTGCCCGGAGCAATGATAGTAAGATCGTTTACGACCCGAGCTCGGCAAACCTGCATTATACTTATTATGACCTGGACAGCCTTGAGCATACCGTATACTTTACCGATGCCGCCACTAACTTTAATGTGATCCGCATGGCGGACGACTGGGATACCGGGGGCGTAGCCTTGTGGCGGATGGGCAGCGAGGATCCCCGTTTGTGGTCGTTTTTTCAAAAGAACCTGTCGATTGACTCGTTGAGAAAAACCGGCGTAGATCTGAAACGGCTCGATTCGGTTGGTTTAAATAACAAGATCGATTATGACGGAGATGGCGAAGTGCTGGACCTGGTGACGGTGCCCAAGCCGGGCAGGATCAACGTGCAATTGGATACCTCCAACTATATGATCACCGACCAGCACTACCTGCAGCTGCCCACCAAATATGTGATCAAAAAATACGGCTACGCGCCCGGCAAAATTGTGCTGACATTTGACGACGGCCCCGATCCGGATTATACGCCCCGTATCCTCGACATATTAAAAAGAGAGCATGTACCGGCTGCGTTTTTCGTGGTGGGCTCCATGGCCGAAAAAAGTGTACCCATACTTCGCAGAGAATTTGAAGAGGGGTATGAAATAGGCAATCACACTTTTTTTCACCCTGATATTTCAACCATTAGCATTAACCGGGTAAACCTGGAGCTGAATGCGACCCGGAAGCTGATTGAATCGGTTACTGGAAGAAGCACGATACTATTCCGCCCGCCATTCAACGCTGATGCTGAGCCCCAAACACTGGCCGAAGTTATACCGGTTGCTGAAAGCCGCAAGCAAAGCTACATCACCATTGGCGAATCCATCGACCCATGGGACTGGCAGCCGGGTGTTACGGCCGACAGTATTATTGCGCGTACCATAAAGCAAAAGGATGCCGGCTCGATGCTGCTTTTGCACGATGCCGGGGGCGATACCCGCGAGGAAACAGTAAAGGCGCTGCCGGTTATCATTCATTATTTTAAAAGCCATGGCTATAAGTTTACCACTATAGCTGATGTGCTGCATAAAAGCAAGGCAGACCTGATGCCCCCCATCAGGGACGACGCCAATTCCGGTGTCCTGGGCTCTTTATATAATTTTTTTGTCGAATTTTATTTTTACGGCAACCAGTTCCTGATGTACCTGTTCCTTTCGGCTATTTTTCTTGCCGTGGGGAGGGTGATCCTGATCGCTATATTAGCTATTCGTCAATATGCGGATAATAAAAAGGAAGAAAAAGCGGCCCAGGCGATCGACCCGGCTGATTTGCCTGCGGTCAGCATTATTGTGCCGGGTTATAATGAAGAGGTTACCGCGATAAAAACCATCCAAAGCCTACTGCAAACCGAATATCCCTCATTCGAAATCATTTTTATTGATGATGGGTCGAAAGATAAAACCTACGAATTGGTTAACCAGGCGTACGGCAATCACCCGCTGGTACAAGTGCTTACGAAACCAAACGGCGGTAAGGCATCGGCGCTCAACTTTGGCATAAACCATGCAAAAAACGATTTTGTGGTTTGTATCGATGCCGATACGCAGCTTAAAAAGGATGCCATTTATCACCTGATGGCCTTTTTTACCGATACGGAGATCGGGGCTGTTGCCGGCACGGTTAAGGTAGGCAACGAGAACAACCTGATCACCCTGTGGCAGTCTATCGAATACATTACCGCGCAAAATATGGACCGCCGCGCATTCGACCTGATCAACAGTATTACCGTGGTGCCCGGCGCAATTGGCGCCTTCCGCAAATCGGCTATTTACAAAGCAGGCGGGTTTACTTTAGACACCCTGGCCGAAGACTGCGACCTCACCATGCGCATTTTAAAACAAGGCTATATTGTAAGAAACAGCGATGACGCGATAGCTTATACCGAGGCCCCCGAAACCGTGAACGGCCTGCTCAAGCAGCGTTTCCGCTGGAGCTTCGGCGTAATGCAAAGCTTCTGGAAAAATAAAGACGCCCTGTTTAACAAAAAATATAAGTTTTTCGGCATGCTGGGTATGCCCAATATTTTGTTGTTCCAAATCATACTGCCGCTATTCTCGCCGCTTGCCGACCTGTTTATGATCATCGGCTTGTTCAGCGATAAGCCCGGGAAAATTATTGCCTACTATGTTGGCTTTGTACTGATCGATTTCATCGTGGCTACCATCGCGTTCTGGATGCAAAAGGAAGATTATAAAAAGCTCATTTACATCATTCCGCAGCGTTTCATCTGGCGGCAGCTGATGTATTACGTATTATTCAAATCCATCCGCCGTGCGCTAAAAGGCGAGCTAAGCGGCTGGGGCGCGTTGAAACGTACCGGGAATGTAATCGTTAAAAAGGATGTGGCGCCGGTGTCGGGTGGGGGATAGTGTAAACTTGAAACAGGATTAATCGCTTAAAAGTGTAAATTATTTTCAGGATGTGACCCTGACTGTCCACCTCTTTTCCGGTCTAACTAGCTTATTATCAGTCAATAAATTTTTTTTTAAACAAGGCTATGCGCAGCAGGCAAATGGCCAACCTACTGATAATCAATTAAAAACGCGTGTACTGTTCAAAAAAACGTCAAAATTGTCCGGATTTTAAGAATTTAAAATTTTAAATAGCTAAAAATCAGTGCTTTTCGTTGCGGTTTGTGGGCTGATCGTGCGTAAAAAATGAACACTTAAAAGGTTCAGAAACCCATTAAGACCAACCGTTCACACCCGCTCTATCAAACAAACAGCGTACGCCACCACACCTTCTTCGCGGCCGATAAACCCTAATTGCTCGTTGGTGGTGGCTTTAATGGAGATATCGTCCTCATCGATACCGGCGGCTTTGGCAATACTAGCCTTCATTTCAGGAATATGGGGATTGATCTTTGGCGCCTCCAGGCAAACCATCGCATCGATATTGCCGATCTGCCAGTTTTTTTCCGTCAGCAGCTTTACCACAAGCTGCAGTAATACCAGGCTGTTGATGCCTTTCCAGCGGTCGTCTTTGTTAGAGAAATGAAAGCCGATATCGCGCAGGTTGGCTGCACCAAGCAAAGCATCGCAAATTGCGTGAAGCAGTACGTCGGCATCCGAATGGCCAAACGCGCCCGAATGATGCTCCAGGTTTACGCCGCCTAAAATAAACGGATGTTCTTCTTTTAACTGGTGTACATCAAATCCAAAACCGACTTTGATCTTTGCCATTAATGTTTGTGCACGTTTTTGTCGCCCCCAAAGCTAGCAATAAGTGAGAAACGCAGGGTATTGGCCAGCGGGCTGTTTTGCTGGCTGGCCGCGAGGTACGAAAAATCAAAATCAAAAATATCATACTTAAAGCCTACGCCGAGGGTAACGTAGTGCGAACCGCCGTTATTTGGGTTTTCGTAAAAATAGCCCGCACGCAGCGCAAACCGCTGTGCATACCAGTATTCAAAACCAGCGGATACGGTAACTTCCTGCAATTCCTGGCTAAAACCATTTGGCGCATCGGTAAATGATTGAAAGATGCCCGCAGGAACCGAAACATTGGTGCTTGAGCCTTTAACAACGTTACCGGCCGAGTCAACGATTGGCGGGGTAGGTACAAGCAGTTTATTAAAATCTACCGTAAGGGTTATTTGATTATAATCATCCAGGTTAACGGTGTTGGCCACGCCCAGCCTTAAATTAGCAGGCAGGAAGTACTTGGGGCCATTATCACTGTAGCTGATCTTTGAGCCGATATTCGAAATGTTCATTCCGAAGGCCAACGTGGCGTCTGAGCCACCAAATTCCTGCAGCTTATTTTCTGAATATAACGAAACCCCCGCCGCCAGGGCGTTACCCGCTTTGGTTTGGGCGCCGGTGCCCGAAGAAAAAAAGGCGTTTGACAAATTGGAATGAACAAAGCCGGCGGTAAGCGCCAGGGAAAAGCCTTCGCCAAACTTGCGCGCAAATGAGCCGTTTATTTGAAATTCGTTGGGCGAGTATGTGCCCAGGTCGTTTTGACTGGCATCCCGGAATTGAATAGTGCCATAATTAAAATAGCGTAATGAAGCGCCGATGGCATCGCGGTCATCCAGCTTATGTGCATAACTTAAATACGATAAACTGATATCCGGCACCAACTGCCGGAGCCATGGGCTATAAGATAAGGAGACATCGTCATCGCTTTGAAGAAAAGTTAACTTCGAAGGATTCCAGTAATTTGCGTTCACATCCGGCGATATCGCAACACCGGCGTCGCCCATAGCTCCGGAGCGCGAATCAGGCGTTATATTCAAAAACGGCACGGCAGCAACAGAGGCAGGGTCATATGCGCTTCCGTTAACGCTTACTCCGGTGCCCTGGGCCAGACTTGTTAAAGGAGACAAAAAAACGGTAAGGATAATAACACTTTTGGCAGAAAACTTCTTCATCAAATCAAATTTTATTACTTTCAAATAATAAATATATAATAAATGAGCGCTATTACGTTAAAGAAGGGAAAGAAGTTTTCCACCGAAAAAAATATTTTAAATTGAAACAAGCAACGCCCAAATAACGTAAAAAAGGGGCGAAAACGTTGATATCTTTAAAACTTTTAGGGTAAATAGATTAGCATTTTAGGCAAAATGTATTAAATTTACCTTCCAAAATTCATAGTAAGAATATGAGAGTACTTTTTACACGATTTGCGATTGCGGCGTTGGCCCTGGGGGCGCTAATGAGTGGTTGTAGCAAGAAACCGCAATCCGACAAAACCGGTATTACTTATAATGATAAAAGAACCGGAGGTTATGAGCGTTTCAGGAAAACGCACCCCACACCGGGTCCGGGTTTAGTGCCTATCGAAGGCGGTACTTTTGTTATGGGCGGCAGCGCCGACCAGGACGTTACCTACGATTATGATAATGTACGGCGCAGGGTAACTGTTCCGTCTTTTTATATGGACGAAACGGAAGTGGCCAACCAGGACTGGCTGGATTACCTGCACTGGATCAGTGTTACCTATCCGGACGACCATGAATTGTATTATAACGCATTGCCCGATACACTGGTTTGGCGCAACCCGCTTGCGTATAATGAACCTTATGTTGATAACTATTTAAGGCACCCTGCCTTCCAGGACTATCCCGTAGTAGGCGTTAGCTGGGACCAGGTGCAGGACTATTGCGTGTGGCGCACAGACAGGGTGAATGAAAATATTCTTCGGGAAACCGGCCGCATGGTAGCATGGAACGACCTGAACGGGAACGGTAAAGGAAAAAAAGCAACGCCGGCTCCTTCAAACAAGGATCCCTTCAATACCGATATTTATCTGAACGGGCAATATACCGGACCCGGCATTGACGGTAAAAAAATGATCACCGACCTGAGCCCTAATGCAAAGGTTACTACCGGCGCAAACGGCAAAGCCGGCAAAGCACCTGTTAGGCACGTGCGCATGGAGGACGGTATTTTGAAACAGGCATACCGCCTGCCTTCAGAAGCTGAATGGGAATATGCAGCTTTGGCTTTGATAGGCAATACACAATTTGAAAACATTGACGATAATAAAATATATCCGTGGAATGGATTAGGCGTACGCTCGTCAAAACGCGCAACCCGTGGCCTTATCATGGCCAACTTTAAACGTGGCCTGGGTGATAACATGGGCGTTGGCGGATATTTGAATGATAAAGCCGACATCACCGCGCCGGTTCGGTCGAACCCGCCAAATGACTTTGGTTTATATAATATGGCGGGTAACGTGAACGAGTGGGTAGAGGATACCTACCGCCAGACATCATTTGAAGAGTTTGACGATTTTAACCCGTTCCGCGGAAATGAGTTCAGCAACAAACGGCTGGCTGATGCTTCCAAAGGCTTATATGCGAAAGACAAGTACGGTCGCCCTATAAAGGACCCATCTATAGGTAACAAAAAGCAAAAATATGCCGACTACCTGGCACAGCAGGCGGCGAACAACGCTAATCCTAACCAGCCAAATACGGCGACATCGGGTGCTGCCGTAGGTGCCAATGCAACGAACCCAACAACTCCGGCTACTAAAAACCCGCTGGAGGGTAAAAAGTTTAACCCAGATGCGAGGGGTTATGGCGATACCGTCAACACAGCGTTGTATGGTACCACTACTTTGGTTAACGACCACTCAAAAGTGTACAAAGGCGGTTCATGGAACGACCTGGCTTTCTGGCTAAATCCTGCAACCCGCCGCTTTATGGACGAGGATGCATCAAGCGCGGAAGTTGGTTTCCGTTGTGCGATGACCCTGGTGGGCGAACCTGAAGTTCACCCGGAAGGCAAGCCTCATTACAGCGTAAAAAAGTCAAAAAAGTTTAATGCCAAAGGGCAATAAAGTCAACGGTAATAGATATGAAACGGTCCGTTTGAGTCTCAAACGGACCGTTTTTTTGATTTTCCAATGGATTCGCGTTACGCTCGCCAACCAGCTTAAAACAACATGAGTATCTGGTTCTTCTCTACTTTGTCACCGGGCTTTATTTTTACGCTTTTAATAACAACATCGGCCGGCGCTTTGATGATATTTTCCATTTTCATCGCATCGAGCACAAAAAGATTGTCGCCCTTTTTAACCTCGGCTCCCTCGCTAACAAATATCTTCAACACCATGCCGGGCATAGGGGCTTTCATTTCGCTTATCTTTGTTCCATTTAACAGATTTAGCCCCAATTGTTCAAGCAGCAGATCGAATTGGTCTTTAGCGGAGACCGTATAAAGATTAGTATTAACCCTGATGACGGCTGTTTTATCATCGGCGCTAAAACTCACCACTTCCGCATTGTAGGATTTAAGGTTATTGATGATATGCAAGGAAGTTGCGTTGAGGCGCCTTACATCGGCCTGTATTTTTTCGCCGTTTATGGTGAAGTCACTCCCTTTTTTACCCGTTTCGAAGTTGTATTGATCGTTTACGATTAGCCGGTACATGATTTAGATATGAGATACGAGATTTGAGATTTGAAATGGAAGAGTTCATTGTTGGGTCAATACGTATTGAACAAGGTTTGCGCCCATTTTAAGTGCCTTTAGACGAGTTTCCTGCGTGTCGCCGGCATAGGTGCCAAAATCCTCCCAACCGTTACCAAGATCACATTCATAGGTGTAAAAGCAAACTAATCTTCCTTTGTAGATCAGGCCAAACCCCTGGGCACGCTTGCCGTCATGCTCATGAATTTTTGGCAGGCCAGAAGGGAAATCGAATTTTTGATGGTAGATGGGATAATTGACGGGCAATTCAACAAAATCCAGTTCGGGAAACACCTTTTTCATCTGGGGCCGTACGTAGGGGTCTAACCCATAGTTATCATCGATATGCAAAAAGCCGCCGCCTGTGAGGTATTTACGCAGGTTAAGCGCCTCCTGGTCCGAGAAAATCACGTTGCCGTGGCCGGTCATAAAAATAAAAGGATAATTGAATAACTCACTGCTGCCAACATCAACCACATCGTCCTCTGGTTGAAAATTTGTCTTTAAATTTTCATTACAAAATTTTATCAGGTTAGGCAGCGCTGTACGATCTCCGTACCAGTCGCCGCCGCCGTTATATTTAAGTTTGGCCATTTTATAGGTTGGGACACTAAAGCTGCTTGCCAAACCAAGTAATAAAAAAGCCGCCGCTGCGCCAATCACGCTCTTCATCTTCTTAACGATTTAAAAAATTCACCTCAAAACAAGCCTCAAGGGCTGCCGTCTCAGTCCTCAAACGGCTGTCGCCTAAAGTTATTGCTTTAAAGCCATTGTTCAAAGCCGCGCCAATTTCATCGGGTGCGAAATCTCCCTCCGGGCCAATCACGACGAGATAGTGGCCATGCGGATCAAGCTCGGCGCTAAGGTTTGTTTTGTCACCATCTTCGCAGTGTGCGATAAATTTTTGTCCGTCAAAGGTACGCTTCAAGAATATCGCCAGGCTAACCGGCTCATGTAAAATCGGATGATAAGCTTTAAGCGATTGTTTCACCGCTGCGGAAACTATTTTATTCAGCCTGTCCAGCTTTAATTCCCTGCGTTCCGAACGCTGGCAAACCACGAAAGACACTTCATCAATACCAATCTCTGTGGCCTTTTCCAGCAACCATTCTATCCTTTCAATATTTTTGGTAGGAGCTACCGCGAGGTGCAAATAGTGGTTTCTTTTACGAAATTCCTTTTGAATCGAGAGAATTCGGAGCAATGTTCGTTTAGGGTGCGCGTCTAAAATTCTCGCGTTGTAAAAGCCGCCCCTGCCATCGATCAACTGTACCTCGTCGCCTGCTGAAAGCCTGAGCACCCGGGTACAATGTTTGCTTTCCTCTTCGCTCAGAAAATATTGAGAGTTGGCTGGATCAATATCCGGGGTATAGAAAAGTTGCATTATTAAAGCAGATCAATGTAAATCGACAGTGTCTTCTTCGTTGATCAGTAGTTCGAGCTTAACAGACTCGATATTTTGGTCTGATTTTTTTAGCACGGTTATGTTGTAACCGTTCGATTCTTTTTGCTCGCCCACGTCAGGTATTTTTCCGAATATTTCGCCCAGCCAGCCGGAAACGGTATCAAAGTCGCCATCTTCGGGCAGGTCATGCGGCAAATGGCTGTTCACGTCATAAATTGATGCAAGTGCATTCACCACAAACTCGCGGTCATTGATCTTTTCAACAATAGGCTTTTCTTCATCGTATTCGTCCTGTATCTCGCCCACCAGCTCTTCAACAATATCTTCAAGCGTAACCATGCCCGCAGTTCCGCCAAATTCATCCAGCACAATGGCTATTTGGATGCGCTTTTGCTGCAATTCGGCCATCAGGTCGTTTATTTTTTTTGTTTCGGGGATAAAATAGGGTTTCCGGATAATGTTTTTTAACACGATGTCCTCTTTTCGTGCCAACAGGGGTAAAATATCCTTTGCGTGTACAATACCAACTATTTTGTCTATGGTGTCATCATAAACAGGAATACGCGAATACCCCTCCGTGATCACAGTTTCTAAAAATTCTTCTTTCGGCGTAGTGATCTCGATCCCCGATATTTTTGTTCGGGGTACCATAATATTTTTTACCACGCGCTCATTAAAGTCAAATACGTTTTGTATCAGTTCATGTTCGGTTGAATCGAGTGCTCCGGTTTCTTTACCCTGTTCAAGCAAGTATTGTAACTCTTCCGAGCTATGGTGCGCTTCTCCCTGAACCGGATCGATACCCATCCCTTTTAATATCAGGTTAGAGATTCTGTTTAGTACCCAGATAATAGGCCTGAAAACAATAAAGAAAACCCTTAATGGCGCTGAGACTGCCAAAGCTGTTCGCATAGAGCGCTGAATTGCCAATGTTTTAGGCGCCAGCTCTCCAAAAATTATACTGATAAATGTGATAAATATAAAGGCAAGCACATGGCTTAGGGTAATCACAAGGTTCGACTTGACAACTATGCCGCAGGCATCAAACAGCTTAAGCACGATATTGGTAAAAACACCTTCGCCTATTACGCCCAACGCCAGCGATGCTATGGTAATCCCTAATTGCGTGGCAGCAAGATAACCATCAAGGTTACCCATAATACTGCGTGTCAGCTTTGCAATCCTGCTGCCCGACTTTGCCTTTAATTCTATCTGCGAACCGCGCACCCTTACCATGGCGAACTCGGCAGCCACGAAAAAGCCGTTGAGTAACACCAATAAAAAAGTAAGAATAAGATAGAAATAATTTATTTCAAAATCAGGCCCCATAGGTTAATTATTGATACACTGGAAAAGTAGATTTATACAATTCCGTCGCTTCACTTATCACTTTCAGAGCGTAGCGTTTGCCCAGCAAATGTTCAATGGTAACGTTTTTCCCTTCCAATTTTTTGTAATCTTTAAAAAAGCGCACAATTTCAGTCATAGTATGTGGCGGCAGCTCATTCATCTCGTTAATATAGTTTACCGACATATCATTTTTTGCTACCGCGATGATCTTATCATCCTGTTCACCATTGTCAACCATATGCATCACGCCGATGGGTTTTGCTTCTATAATGGACATCGGGAATACGTCGATGGAACAGAGTACCAAAATATCCAGCGGGTCGTTGTCGTCGCAATAGGTTTGTGGTATAAAACCATAATTGGCAGGGTACATTACCGACGAAAATAAAACACGGTCGAGCTTCAGTAAACCCGACGGCTTATCGATCTCATACTTTGCTTTTGAACCCTTGGGGATTTCAATTACAGCATGGACAATTTCGGGTAAGTCTTCCCCGGGCGAAACCTGGTGCCATGGATGCTGAGTGCTCATTAATAATTATTTTAATTCTTTAACATTCTCGCTCTTATGCAACTTCCGTTTAAGGAAAGCGAATATGAGCGGAACTGTTGTCACTATTATTAATCCCAACACAATATAATGAATATATTCTTTGGTCTGCGGGTATTTTCTGCCAAGGAAAAACCCTCCCAAAGTAAAAGTGCTTACCCATGCAATGCAACCAATAACGTTGTAAAGCGCGAATTTTTTAGGATCAACTTTAACTACTCCGGCAAAGATAGGTGCAAAAGTTCTAATAATTGGGAAAAATCTCCCTAAAACCAACGCCATGGCGCCATATTTGGCATAAAAATCTTCGGCGATGACCAAATGGTGCTTCTTAAAAAAGAATGAATTGTCCTTGTTGAATATCGCAGGGCCTGTACGTTTGCCAAACCAATAACCGGTGTAATTGCCCAGCACACCCGCGGCAATCAGCGAAAACACAAGTGTGTAGATGGAAACATCAAACTTTCCGGTCGAACAAAATAGCCCCGCCATAAAAAGAAGGTAGTCTCCCGGCAGAAAGAAGCCAAAAAAAAGACCGGTTTCAGCAAAAACAACTACCAGTAAAACGTAAAACCCGAGGTTAATAACGGATTGGGCGCTGGTTAAATTATGCAGATGTTGCCAAAAACTGTCCATTTTGTATTGGTTAAAATTACTAATATTAAATGGATTTGTAATAACGGTGTTACGGAAGCGTCAAAGCGTCCATGGCTTTGACAAAAATTAAAGACCCGGTAAAAAGCAAGTTCCGGCATTTTTTCTTATTTTTCAGTTCCAAACTAATCGGGCAATGCAACAAATTTATTTCAAAACCATATGAAACTTCCGCACCCTGAACTGGTCGATTTGATGCAAAGAGCGTATTCTTTTGAGAAGGCCGCAGCATTTGCTTACCAGGGACATGCGGGCGCGGTGAAAAATAAGGAGGAGAAAAAAAACATTAAACAAATTGAAGATGACGAATGGAATCATCGCAGGGAAGTGCTGGCCCTGATGCAGCAATATGAGGTTCCCATATCAAAAAATTATGAGCTGAGGGCGCATATTATTGGCAAAGTAATTTCGGCCAGCTGTTATGTGATCGGTTGGTTTATGCCGTTTTATTTTGCGGGACGGTTGGAAAGTGGCAACGTTTGCGAATACTTCCGGATGAAACAATATTTTAACTCGCTGGGAATAACGGAACATGACCGGTTATTGTATGATATGGGTATAAAAGAAAAGGAGCACGAAATTTATTTTTTAGAAAGCATAAAAACTAATAAGCTTTTGCCTTTGTTCCAAAAATTATTCGGCTGGGGAGATGCCGAAAGTTTTAACAATATCAACCTCGATCATAAATACCCGGTTGAAGAATCAGGCGTTTATTGCAAAACTGATGATGCCATTCGACATTTAAACGAACTGGTTTCAGAAACTTACAAGATGCAGGACGAGCCGGTCAAATAAGATTAGTGATCAGCCCCGGATATACGCCGATAAGTATGGTGGCAATTGCGCCAAGCCCGAGCACTATTTTATAATATGCAGGCACAACCAGCTCATCACGCTCAGTGTCCCTGAAATACATCGCCACAATTACCCTGAAGTAATAGAAAATGCTGATGATGGCGTTCACCACGGCCAGGATAACCATTACCAGGTGAAATTGCAGCAAGGCGCCTGAGAACATGAAAAACTTGCCGATAAAACCGGCAGTAAGCGGAATACCGGCCAGCGAGAGCATGGCCACGGTGATGACCAGTGCCAGGAAAGGGTTCTTTTTGCCCAGCCCGTTAAAGCTATCAAAATTATCATTGCCAGATTGCTGTTGAACCAGGATCAGCCCGCCGAAGGAAACGATAGATGCAATGGAATAAGACGTAGCGTAGATGAAAACCGAATTTGCCGAACTTGCGCCTAAAGCCACGATAGCAAAAAGCAAATACCCGGCGTGCGAAATACTCGAAAATGCCAGCATCCGTTTAAAACTCTGCTGGTAAAGAGCGGTTAAGTTCCCTATGAAAAGCGTGATGATGGTGATCACCAATAAAACCGGTACCCAGAAATCCGACACAGGTTGGAAGCAGGCGCTGAACAAACGTAAAAAAGCGGCAAAGGCGGCTGTCTTTGCCACCGTGGACATGAATGCTGTGATAAGAGTAGGGGATCCGTCGTACACGTCAGGCGTCCAGAAGTGGAACGGGGCGGCCCCAACTTTAAAACATAAACCTACAATCACTAACAATATTCCCGCATAAAACATCGGATCGATCTGGTGCGGGTTGCTCACCACCCAATTCCGGATAGCTTCCAGGTTAAATGAACCGGATGAGCCATATATCAGCGCAAAGCCAAACAGCAAAAAGCCGGTAGAAAATGCGCCCATCAGGAAGTATTTTAATGCAGCCTCGTTCGAGGCGAAATCGGTCTTCTTGATCCCGGCAAGAATGTAGAGGCTTACCGACATAATCTCGATGCCGATAAAGAGCATTACCAGGTTACTGAAGGAAACCATCAGGATGATGCCCGACAGCGCAAACAAAATGATCGCATAATATTCAGCTATATGGCTGCTGATCTTTTCAAAATAACCACGCGAAAGCAGAACGATCAAAATGGTGGATATAATGGTGATACAAGCAAATACAACCGAAAAATTGTTAAACAGCATCATCCCGCTATAGATAGGGGTGGCGATGTCAGCTTTTGTATACGCAGATACAGTAAATCCCAGGGCTACCAACAGGCCAATAAGCGTTACGGGTAAAAGAGACCGCTGAGCTTTATACAGGCCCAGGTAAAGCAATAAAATAGGTAGAGTAGATATGATAATTAATGTAATCATGGTTTCGCCTGGTTTAATTTCATCGTTGTTTGCTCCACCAGTTGCCTAACGGCAGCATCGGAAATATGCAGGATAGGTTGGGGGTAAACGCCTATCACGATAATTAAGGCGCAGATAATCCCCAAAATCAATTTTTCAGATCCGCTGATATCAGCGAAAACCGCCGTCAGAGGGTTAGTTTCGCCCTGCATTACTGATTTATACATCCGAAGCATATAAACGGCGCCAAGGATCATGGTGAGGCCGGCAAAAAAAGCCAGCCAGATATTTATTGAGAAAATGCCGCTCAGCAATAAAAACTCGCCTATAAAACCATTGGTTAACGGTAAAGCCACCGTACCCAAAGTAATAATCAGGAACGCGATGGCAAATTTGGGGGCAACCTTTGCAATACCACCCAGTTCGCTGATCTGCCTGGTGTTCAACCGGCGGCTGATGATCTCCCAAATGAAGAACATCCCTACCACATTGATACCATGGCTCAGCATTTGTATCATAGCGCCCTGCATAGCCACATACGACCAGGCAAAAATACCGGCAGCTATTAAGCCAACGTGTGCAATAGATGAGTAGGCGACCAGTCGTTTGCCGTCCTTCTGCTTAAACGCGATGACAGAGGCATAAATGATTCCGATTATGGAGAGGACGATCGCAACGCTCCACCACTGCATATAACCCTGTGGAACCAGCGGGATCAACCACCTGATGACACCGTAGATACCCATTTTTAGCATGATACCCGATAGCATCATCGTACCCGCGGACGGCGCCTCCGTATAAGTATCCGGCTGCCAGGTGTGGAATGGGAATAAGGGCATTTTAATGGCGAAGGCCAGGAAAAACGCCCAAAATACCAACGATTGCTGACCAGTAGTAAGATGTAAATTATAAAAATGGGAAAGATCGTAAGTTTTTTCGGGCGACTGCAAATAAAGGTATATCATAGCCACCAGCATCAGTAAAGACCCCGAAAAAGTATAGATAAAAAACTTGATGGTCACCCTGATGCGATTTTGTCCGCCCCATAGCGAACAGATAAAATAGATCGGGATCAGCGCCGCTTCCCAGCCTACATAAAACAAAAAACCATCTAAAGCTGTGAACACAACCAGCATGCCGGCTTGCATAAACAGTATAAGGGCATAAAAAGCATTGGCGTTTTTGTATTCGTGCTTATAGGTTGTTAAAATAATGAGCGGCACTAATAATGCGCTCAGCAACACCATGATCATGCTAATGCCATCGATACCCGCATTAAAAAAGATACCAAATTTTGGTATCCAGGGCACGTCGATCACGAACTGGGTGGTGGCATTGGGTATAAATTTGGATATAAACACACCGGCTAAGATCAACTCGGCAACTGAAAAGGCAAGGGCGGCGTGTTTTGCGGTCCCGTTTTTAAAAAACAGGACCAGAACTGCTGCAATTACCGGTAAAAATATTAAGAGAGAAACCGTCATTTTATCGTGTAAACGCTAATCGTTTTTAAAATTTAATAACCAGGTACATCAGTATCGAGACGATGCCTACCACCATCATGAAAATATAAAAGCCAACATTCCCGCTTTGCAGCAGGCGTAATCCCCGGCTTGCTTCCATCGACCCTTTGCCAAAACCGTTCACTATGCCGTCAATCCCCAATTTCTCGATATTATCATATGCAAATTCCGACAGCCAGTCCAAAGGCTTGCGGATTAGGATGTCATATATTTCGTCGAAATAGAATTTATGGTAGGACAAGTTGGCCAGGAACGAACGTTTTTCCGTGTCGGCAATCGGTACATGCGCGGTTTTTACATATTTCATGTAAGCGTATACCAGCGCGATAACTGCAGCCGTAACCGAAACCGCCATTAATGCGATCTCCGTCTGGCTCCCCAACTCGTTAACCTTAAGCAGGGCTGCCGACCTTTGGAAAACCGGCGCGAGGTATTCGCCAAGCAAATGGTGCCCTGGTATGCCGATGAAACCGCCTATCAACGAGAGGATTGCCAATATGATAAGCGGGATCGTCATGCTCGGTGGCGACTCGTGCAAGTGATGCTCCTGTTCCTGCGTGCCCCGGAACTTGCCGTAGAAAGTAAGGTACAGCAACCTGAACATATAAAAAGAGGTGAACATCGCGGTGATGACACCGATGGCATACATGGCAGGGCTTGATGCGAAAACGTGTGCCAGTATCTCATCTTTTGAAAAGAAGCCTGCAAACGGCGGTATACCCGAAATGGCCAGCGTGCCTACCAGCATAGTAATAAAAGTAATTTTCAGTTTCCCTTTCAGCCCGCCCATATTGCGCATATCCTGCTCGCCGCTACACGCGTGGATGACCGAGCCGGCGCCGAGGAATAATAAAGCTTTGAAGAATGCATGTGTAAGAACGTGGAAAAAAGCGCCGGTATAGGCCCCAACGCCCAGTCCCAGAAACATGTACCCCAGTTGCGAAACCGTTGAATAAGCCAGAACTTTTTTAATGTCCGTTTGCGTTAACGCTATTATCGCAGCGACCACCGCCGTGGCAAGGCCTACAATAGCCACGATATGCATCGTTGCCGGGGCCAGCGTAAACAAAATGTTTGAGCGGGCCACCATATAAACGCCTGCAGTAACCATTGTTGCAGCGTGGATGAGCGCGGATACCGGGGTCGGGCCGGCCATTGCATCGGGCAGCCAGGTGAAGAGCGGCAGCTGGGCTGATTTACCGACTGCGCCAATGAATAACAAAATAGTAATGAGCACATAAGGAGCCGCTGAATATTGCTGGGTACCTGCATGGCTGAATATCTCGGCAAAACTGGTGCTGCCAAAGTATTTTATTAAAAGAAAGACGCCAAAAATAAATCCCAGGTCGCCGATTCGGTTCATTACAAATGCTTTTTTTGCGGCATCGGCATAGGATGGATTGGTATACCAAAAGCCGATAAGCAAATAGGAGCAAAGCCCTACGCCTTCCCAGCCTATAAACATGATCACGTAGTTTGACCCCATCACCAGCAGCAGCATAAAGAACACGAAGAGGTTTAAATAAGCGAAAAACTTACCGAAACCCGCGTCATCTTTCATATAGCCAACGGAATACAGGTGAATCAAAAAGCCAACGCCCGTAATGATCAGTAACATCAATGAGCTCAATTGATCGATCAGGAAGGCAAATGGAAAATGGAAATCGTCTATGGCAAACCAATCATAAACCTTAACATCGATGGGTACACCGGTACTTTTAACCTGTAAAAAAGCGGCCAGGCTTAAACCAAAGGAAACCAGTACCACCAAACTACCCAAAAAGCCAATAACGCCCTTTGATAGTGTGTTGCGGCCAATACCGTTAATTATAAAACCCACTAACGGTAATATCGGAATAAGCCAAATTAAATTGTTCATAAACCCTTAATCCCCTAAAAGGGAAATGTTTGTTATTATTTATTAATTTCTAAATCACCCTAAACTCCTGTTCCCCCTTCAGGGGGCTAGGGGGTTGGGGTTACCACTTCAACCTGTTCAACACATTAATATCTATCGAGTTGGTATTGCGATAGATCATTACGATGATCGCTAACCCAACTGCTACTTCGGCTGCCGCCAGCGCCATAATAAAAAACACGAAAACCTGCCCGGTCGCATCGCCGTGATACACGGAGAAAGCAGTTAACAGCAGGTTGACGGAGTTGAGCATCAACTCGATCGACATAAAAATCACAATTGCATTGCGGCGAATTAACACGCCGATAACCCCAATGGAAAAGATGATGGAGCAGAGTAAGATGTAATGGTTAAGCGGTACAGCTTGTATGGCGTCGTTTAAAGTTTTCATCAGGTTGTTTTAGGCTCTTTGGTTGCCAGCAAAACAGCGCCTACCATAGCCGACAGCAGCAGGATGGACGATACCTCAAATGGCAATAAATACTCGTTGAACAATATTTTCCCAAGGTTTTTCACTAAACCAAGGTTTGGATCGTTAAGAACAACCAATTGCGACGTTTTGAATGCTTTTAAAGCGGCCACAATGGCCACTAAAAAGCAGGCGCCTGCGATAAAGCCAATTATCTTAATAAAGTTTGACTTTTGCGGCTCCGACTCCTTGTTCAGGTTGATGAGCATCAGCGTATAAAGAAATAACACCAATATGGCGCCCATGTACACGATGAAATTTACGATCGCTACAAACTGCGCGTTCATTAAAACATAATGAATGGTGAACGTGGCAAAGGTGAGTATCAGGTAAAGTATACTGTGTACAGGATTTTTCGCAGTAATAACCAGTATCGAAAAAAATATGGACAAAAATGCGATGAAGTAAAATGTACTCATGGTTGTATTTGCAAAATACCTTTGCCCCTTAAAAAAAGTAGGGCAAATGTATAAAACTTCTTTATTGATTTAAGGGAGCCTCTACTAATTTGTCTTTACCGTATATAAAATCTTTTCTTAAGTAATCCGAAGGCACATGCGGGCCATCTAAATAAATGGCTTCTTTTGGGCAAGCCTCTTCGCATAGCCCGCAAAATATGCAGCGCAGCATATTGATCTCGTAAACCGCGGCATATTTTTCCTCGCGGTATAAATGTTCTTCACCTTTTTGGCGCTCAGCCGAGATCATTGTAATAGCCTCTGCAGGGCATGATAATGCGCACAAACCACAGGCAGTGCAGCGTTCGCGGCCCTGCTCATCGCGTTTGAGCGAATGCTGCCCGCGAAAGTTTTCCGAATACTCACGTTTTTCTTCGGGATAGCGGATGGTTACCGGTTTTCTGAAAAAATGTTTTATTGTAATTGCCAGGCCTTTCAATATCGCAGGAAGATATATCCTCTCCAAAAAGTTGAGCGGCTTTAGGTCAACTACTTTTCTTCTATTGCTTAATGGTTCCATTAATAACCTCTCTGTCTGTTAAAAATAAGTGATCCAAATACCGGTGATAACGATGTTGGCAATTGATAAGGGGATAAGCACTTTCCAGCCCAGGTCCATTAATTGGTCATAACGGAAGCGGGGGATGGTCCAGCGAACCCACATGAAAAAGAAAATAAAGCAAAATATTTTGACGAATAAGGCCACCACGCCAAGGATCGCAACCAGGTTTGGCGAATGAATGTGGTGCATCAGGGGGAAGTTATAGCCGCCAAAATATAAAGTGGCCATTACCGCGCCGGATACGAACATGTTGATGTATTCGCTGAACAGGTAAAAACCTAATTTCATCGAAGAATACTCCGTATGGTAACCGCCAACAAGCTCGGTTTCGCACTCGGGCAAGTCAAACGGCGAACGGTTGGTCTCGGCAAATGCGCAGATCAAAAAAATCAGGAAGCCCAGCGGCTGGCTGAAAACATTCCAGCTGAACCAATGGCCATGCCAAAAGCCCGATTGTTGCTCGGCGATGTGGCGCAGGCTCAACGTGCCGGTGGTCATCAGCAGCGCGATGATGGAAAGGCCCATCGCAATTTCATAGCTGATGTTTTGCGATGCGGCACGTATTGCGCCAAGCAGCGAGAATTTATTGTTAGACGCCCAGCCACCGATCATAATGCCATATACACCCAGCGAAACAACGCCGAAGATATAAAGGATACCAACGTTGATGTCGGTAACCTGCAGGTCGATAACACGCCCCCCGATAATCAGCTGTTGCCCCCAGGGGATAACCGCTGTACCGATACAGGATACCAAAATAGCAAGTGACGGACCCGCGATAAACAGGAATGTGTTGGCATTGGTTGGGATGATCTCTTCCTTTAAAAACATTTTACCGCCGTCGGCCAAAGGCTGCAATATTCCCCACGGGCCGGCACGATCGGGGCCGACCCTGTCCTGCAAAAACGCGGCAATTTTGCGTTCCGCATAGGTAGAATACATGGCGATAACCAGGCTGATCAGGAAGATGACCACGATCAGGCCGAATTTGATTAATATATCTGTGACTCCCATTATAAGCGTGTGTCTCGTTCAAACTGTTCTTTATTTGCCTCCTGCAACACCGGGTTTGTCTTTACGACCGGCAGTGGTATAAAATCGTAATGATTTGAGCTGATCACCGACGTATGCGCTACATGGCGCGGCCCTTCTATTACCCAATCCGATGTTTTTTTCTTATCAAACCGGCAGGTATTGCAGATAAACTCTTCCACTTCGCCGTATTTATCCTTGCGGGCGGTAACGCGTAATACTTCTTCGCCTTTATACCACAAAGTCACTTTGCCACTGCAGTTGGGGTGATCGCAATCGCGGTGTGCCTCAACAGGCTTGGTAAACCAAACGCGGTTTTTGAAGCGGAAAGTTTTATCGGTTAAAGCGCCGACCGGGCAAACGTCGATCACATTTCCTGAGAAATCATTGTCGACCGATTGTTGTATATAAGTAGATATTTCAGAATGATCGCCCCGGTTTAAAATACCATGGTAACGGTGGTTGGTGATCTGGTCCGCGGTGAATACGCAGCGATAGCAGAGGATACATCGTGTCATATGCAGCTGAATTTTATCGCCGATGTCGATCTTCTCAAATGTACGGCGGTCAAATTCGTACCTGGTTTTTGCCGAACCGTGATCAAAGCCCAGATTTTGCAGGTCGCATTCGCCGGCCTGGTCGCAAATAGGACAATCCAGCGGGTGGTTGATCAGCAGCATCTCCACAATCCCTTTACGCGCCTCGATCACTTCCGGCGAAGTGATATTTTGCACTTCCATGCCATCCATTACGGTTGTACGGCAGGACGCCACCAGCTTCGGCATAGGGCGCGGGTCCTTCTCCGAACCTTTGCTTACTTTAACCAAACAGGTACGGCATTTACCGCCGCTGTCCTTCAGTTTGGAATAATAGCACATGGCCGGCGGAACAATATCCCCCCCGATCTGCCTTGCGGCATTCAGGATGGTTGTCCCTGGTTCTACATCAATGGCAATGCCATCTATGGTTACTTTCATTGATATTTTTTATCGTCTTTCTTTTTTGTCATGCTGAGGAACGAAGCATCTTAACCATGCGGTACCGCTTCAAGATTCTTTGCTGTCGCTCAGAATGACAAAAGTGTACTTCTCTTAAAGCCCTCTCCTTTGGAGAGGGTTTGGATGAGGCTTTACGCCACAACTTCCTTCTTCGGCAATGGGTCAGCATAATGTGCCAATCCAAAATTTCTTGCTACCGCTTCCGACGGATTGGTCACATGCCATTCAAATTCATCCCTGAAATGACGTATAGCACTAGCCACAGGCCATGCTGCCGCGTCACCCAGCGGACAAATGGTATTCCCTTCAATTTTTTTCGAAACATCAACCAGCAAGTCAATGTCGCTCAGCTTTCCATGGCCATATTCCAGCCGGTGCAATACTTTTTCCATCCACCCGGTTCCTTCACGGCATGGCGAACATTGCCCGCAGCTTTCATGATGATAAAAGCGGGTAAAGTTCCAGGTATTGCGCACAATACATTGGTCTTCGTCATAAGCAATAAAGCCGCCCGAGCCCAGCATGGTGCCGCTTACAAAACCGCCGTCAGCCAGTGATTCATAGCTCATCAGTCGCGGCTCATTATTAATGGTCTTCAGGAACAGGTTTGCCGGCAGAATCGGAACCGATGAGCCACCCGCCACAACAGCCTTCAAACGTTTGCCGTTGGCAACGCCGCCGCAATATTCATCCGAATACATAAATTCTTCAACCGGCAGTCCCAGTTCAATCTCGTAAACGCCGGGATTCTTTACATTACCGCCGGCCGAGATCAATTTAGTACCAGTGCTGCGGCCTATGCCGATCTTCGCGTATTCTTCGCCGCCATCGTTGATGATGGGCACAACGGCAGCTATCGATTCAACATTGTTAACTACTGTAGGACAGCCATACAATCCAGCAATTGCCGGGAAGGGTGGTTTAATGCGCGGATTACCACGCTTACCTTCCAGGGATTCCAGCAGCGCGGTTTCCTCGCCGCAGATATATGCGCCACCTCCAGGTTGAACGTAAAGTTCGAGATCATACCCGCTGCCCAAAATGTTTTTACCTAAAAAACCGGCATTCTTTGCCTCGGCAATAGCTTTTTCGAGTATCCTGATCTGTGGCATCATTTCGCCCCGAACGTAGATGTAGGACGCTTTGGCGCCAAGTGCAAAGCTGGATACGATCATTCCCTCAATCAGCAAATGGGGAATATAGGTCATTAAATAACGGTCCTTAAATGTGCCGGGTTCCGATTCGTCGGCATTACATACCAGGTAGCGGGCAACGCCTTCGGGTTTGGCCAAAAAACTCCACTTCATCCCGGTAGGAAAGCCTGCGCCGCCACGGCCGCGAAGACCGGATTTTTTCACTTCCTCAACAATCGCGTCCGGCGACATGGTTTTCAACGCCTTTTCAACCGATGCATAGCCGCCTTTTTTGCGGTATACCTCGAAGGTGTTGATACCGTGCTCGTTGATATTTTGTAATAGTAATTTGCGCGCCATGGGCGTATCAATAAATTTTTTTATTCAGTTTGTAATACTCAAAATGCCATTTCAAGCAGGCCGCGAAGGCAAACAGTATAGCAAATTCAAGCATCAGTGCATTGTGCTTTAAGCCATCCGTAGCAAACCAAATCAAAGCTACACCGATAATGAATATAACGTCCACTAAAATCAATCTTCCTCTGCTCATGTTAATATAACCTTTTGTGTATTCTATAATAATTAATATGCCTTACTATGCAGGTGGCGAAAGCCACCACCACCAAAAACTTTAATAACACAGGCGCTTTCAGAAAACCTCCGTCGTTGCCGTAGTTAATTGCAATCAGGGTGCCCGCTAAAACCGTATCCGATATAATTAAAGCCGACCTGGTGACGATCATTTTCCTGCATTGATTATTTGGCTTTTGTCCTTAAATCCGCAATCAATTTATCAACCGATGCGTTTGTTAAATTTTCATAAAAAGTATATTCAGGGCCAATTTGCAGCACGGGGCCGTAACCGCATGCAGCCAAACATTCCACCCCGCGCCAGCTGAACAAACCGTCGGCAGTAACTTCGCCTTCTTTAACGCCCAGCGTTACTTCAATATGGTCCATTATTTTTTCAGCCCCCACAATCCCGCATGGGCCGGTGCGGCAAACCTCCAGCATATATTTGCCCTGCGGGCGCAAAAAGTACATGCTGTAAAAGCTGGCAACCTCGTAAACTTCAATATCCTGCAGATCGAGGTACTCCGCCACTTTATCCATCGCCGGGGTGCTTACCCAGCCGTATTCGGCCTGTACCAGGTGTAAAATGGGCAGCAGGGCCGATTTTTGTTTGCCTTCGGGATAGCGGCTCACAATTTCATCAAACTTGCTGATCAGCTCCTTCGAAAATTCAACCGGAGCCTGTGTTTCTTCAACTTTAAGCATCTAACTCTCCGGCTATAATGTTTAAACTACTCATGTTAATAATTGCATCTGATAATAACATCCCGCGGCTCATCGGCGCGTACATCTGGTAATTGATGAAGCTTGGCCTGCGGAAATGCAGCCGGTAAGGCGAACGCCCTCCGTCGCTTACCAGGTAAAAGCCAAGCTCGCCATTGGCGCCTTCAACAGAATGGTAAACCTCGGTTTTAGGCGACGGAATTTCCCCCATCACAATCTTAAAGTGATAGATGAGCGCTTCCATGTTGTTGTAAACCTCTTCTTTCGGCGGCAGGTAAAAATCAGGGACATCGGCATGAAAAATATCCGACGGCTCTTTGTCAATCTTCGCCAAAGCCTGTTCGATCAGGCGGAGGCTTTGCCACATTTCCTCGTTACGCACCAAAAAGCGGTTATACACGTCGCCGTTATCGCCAACAGGTACTTCAAAATCAAAATCTTCGTATGACGAGTAGGGGTTCATTGCCCTTACATCATAATCAACACCGGCAGCACGCAGCAAAGGGCCGCTCCAGCTGTAACTTAGTGCTTCTTCGGCTGTAACTGCGGCAACATCCCTGGTGCGATCGACAAATATCCTGTTACGGTTAAACAGCGCCTCAAATTCCTTCAGCACCGGCGGAAAGTCCACCAGGAATTTACGCAGTTTGGCAAAGGCGATAGAATTAAAATTACGCTCAAAACCCCCTATGCGGCCGATGTTGGTAGTTAAGCGGGATCCGCAAACTTCTTCGTAGATCTCGTAAATCGCCTCACGGTATTCCATCATATAAAGGAAGCCCGAAAAAGCCCCGGTATCGACGCCTAAAATGCCATTACAAATGATATGGTCAGATATTCGCGCCAGCTCCATAACGATCACACGCAGATAATCTACGCGTTTTGGCGTTTCAATTCCCAGCAGCTTTTCAACTGTCATGTGCCAGCCCATGTTGTTTATGGGCGACGAGCAGTAGTTCATGCGGTCGGTTAGCGGGGTGATCTGGTAGTAGGGACGGTGCTCGGCAATTTTTTCAAACGCGCGGTGTATATAACCGATGGTTGATACGCCGCTCATTATTCTTTCACCATCCAGCTGCAGCACATTTTGAAACACGCCGTGTGTAGCAGGGTGGGTAGGCCCTAAATTAAGAGTTGTTGGTTCGGTTTGCGGGTCGTTATCGATAAATACGGGATGGTTGCGCATTTCTTTTTATCTTCCAAAAAAATAATCTTTTTTATCCACACGATTCGGATCTTCCAGCGGGTACTCTTTCCGCATCGGGAACACCGTCATATCGTCAACGTTCAATATACGCCGCAGATCGGGATGGCCGGTAAAAATGACGCCGAAAAAATCGTAGGTTTCTCTTTCCATCCAGTTAGCGCCATTCCACAAAACGGTAGCGGTCGGAATATTCGTGTCGCCGTCGGCTAAAAAAACCTTTATGCGTATACGCAAATTATTTACCAGGCTATGCAGGTGATAAATCACTACAATAGGCTTTTCCTGCTCTGGATAATGGGCGGCGGTCAGGTCGGTGAGGTAATTAAATTGCAGTACCGGGTCATTCTTCAAAAATTCCAAAACCTCAATGATCTCATCGCGGCCTGTTTCAAGAGTGGGCAAGCCAAACGGCTCACCAAGCAGACTCACTTTATCCGCAAACTTCGCGGAGATTTTAGCCAGTACGTCTTCGTTTGCTACTTTGCCCATTATTGAATTCCGTATGAAGCTAAAAGTTGTTGATATTTCGGTTCGTTGCGGCGGCGCAATGTCTCGGTTTTAACCAATTCCTGTATCTGCATAAAACCATCCAGCACGGCCTCGGGTCTTGGCGGACAACCCGGGATATAAACGTCGACCGGGATGATCTCATCAATTCCCTGCAGCACCGAATAAGTGTCGAATATTCCTCCGCTGCAAGCACACGCGCCCATCGAAAGCACCCAGCGCGGCTCCGCCATTTGCAGGTATACCTGCCGCAAAACCGGCCCCATTTTTTTGGAAATAGTGCCCATTACCATTAACAGATCAGCCTGCCGTGGGGAAAAACTCATCCGCTCGGCCCCGAACCTTGCAATATCGTAATGAGAAGCCGCAGTGGCCATGAATTCGATACCACAGCACGAAGTGGCAAACGGCAGCGGCCACAACGAATTTGCGCGCGCCAGGCCAAGCACTTTATCCGCGGCGGTTGCAAAAAAGCCGGCGCCTTCAATACCAGCCGGGGCATCAACTAATTTTATATCACTTGTTTCACTCATGATCTATCTTGTGCAAAATTCCATCCAATTTTTCGGTCCCTGCAAACTTTACACGTATATTCTGTGTAAAATATTAATTATAAATTAAAATTTCTTTGCGGGCCGCATGTGGGTGACATTTTGACCGTCAAATTTACAACAATTTTAGAATGTAGGTTGTACACTATGCAAGAAGGTAAAAATATTTAGAAACAGTCTAAACAGCTGCAATGCCACTTAACCGAAGGGTTTTATTATGACGCTTAAAAAGTAAAAAGATCAATCCCAGTCAAGCGCTTTTTTCCTGATCACGTAGATGAAGCCCAGCAGCAAAGTGCCCATAAAGATGAACATTTCGGTCATTCCTGTTTTTCCGAGCTCTTTAAAATTGACGGCCCATGGATACATAAATATCACCTCTACATCAAACAGTACAAAAAGTATGGCCACCAGGAAGTATTTGATGGATATGGGCGTTCGAGCATTGCCGATCACTTCGATACCCGATTCAAAAGGCGTAAGCTTGTCTTTTGTTTTTCGTTTGGGGCCAATTTTATGGGTTACAAACATGGTTGTAACCACAAAACCAAGTGCCACCAGCATCTGGAAGATGATGGGCAGGTAATTAACGGGCAAACTTTGAGTTTCCATGCTGCAAATATACAAAGCGGCGCAAAATAAAAAAGCCTCCCGAAAATTATCGGAAGGCTTTATAAGGTGAAAATGTTTTTTACCTGGTTTTACCTGATGTTTGGAAATAGTAAGTAACTCTCGCCTCTGTCGGGTCAATTTCCTTCGCCTTATTAAAGTAGTCGAGCGCCTTTGCGTGGTCTTTATCTTTAAACTCGGCATAGTTTCCTAAATAAACGTATGCATCAAGTAATTGGCTTTTCTGATCAGCAGTTGGAGTTGGTACCGCAGTGATCAATTGTACCAATTGCTCATACAAAGGCTTAGCATAGCCTTTAATATTGTTGCGGTCGCCTGAATCTTCGAAATCCTTAATCTGTGCGTGAATGTAAAGTATACCAATATTTGGTTTTGGCAATTTGTGCTCAACGTAACTCATTGCCGAGTCAGCCTTGGTTAATAATGTAGAGTCCGGTTTGAAGGCTTTGGTTTTGTCGTCCTGGGCTTTCTTGTATTCAGCCAGGTAAGCCTCATAGTACGAATATCCTTCATGGTAGTGGTCAAGCAACTTGGCCTGTTTTGAGCCTTTAGCGTATATGTGATATGCATCACCCGCTTCTTTAAATTTCTTTGCCTTATACAGAGCGTCAGCAATTAAGCCATATGCATCCACCTGAGTGGTGTCCAGGGCAAGGGCCTTCCTCAAATTCATTACACCTACCGAGTCTTTTTTGTTCTCAATTTGGGCACGCCCGAGGTACATAAAGTCAGTGGGAATTAATCGCTTGGAATCAGCTTCTGTTGTCCATTTAGTTAAAGATGTTTCTGCGGTAGGGTAATCTTTGTTCTCAAATGCCGCATAGCCAAGATAGCGATACACCCGAAGATTTGAATTTTTTGAGGCTGAAAGGTCAGTGGCAACCTTTTGTAGCGTAGTGTAATCTTTTGTCCTGATCAAAAAGTCGGCATAACGCATTTGCGTTTCAGGCGAATAGTCGGTCAGGCTGATAAATTTTTTGTAGTTATCGGCTGCTTCCTTAACCTTTGCATCATATTGCGAAGGATCATTTTTTGCCCAGCGCAGGTCCGTTTCGGCCCACTCGCGGTACGCCGGTCCGTAGTTAGGATTGGCGGCTAATGCAGTCTGAAATTGTTTTACCGCGCCATCGAGGTTATCGGCATATTCCCACAAAACACCTTCGGCAACGTTAGCGGCAGGAGAATTTGGATCGATTGCCAACGCCGATGAATAAGCGCTGTATGCATCATTGCTTTTTAACTGCGAGCGGTAAGCATCGCCCAGTGCAATTAAAACGCCTATATTGCGCGGATCAGCTGCTTTGCCCTGGTTTAAAACGGCGATGGCGGCGTTTGCATCGGCCGGCGAAACCGCCGAGCCGTTGGGGCCAACAGCGCTGCCGCTAACCGGGAGCAAATAGGCTAATCCCACGTATTGAAATGGTGTGCCGTTCTTTTTACCGGCAAGCTGTATAGCCGAGTTAAAATCGGTTGTTGCTGTAGCTTTATCTTTTTCAATGTGCGCCACAGCGCCGAGTCCCGCATAATTCAGGGCTGATTTTGGGTTAACGCTAATGCCTTTGTTAAAAACCGCTTTTGCCGAATCAGTGTAATCTTGTTTCAGGTACACCCAACCCAGGTAAAAATAGTTTTCATCTTTGTCTGCCTGGGTAGTGGTCAGATTTTTCAACATTGATTTTGCCTTTTGATACTGTTCCGCATCAATTGCTTTTTTTGCATCGTCAAGGCTTTGCGCAAAAACTGTTGTGCCGGTGAATAATAACCCTAACCCCGCTGCGGCAATTTTATTGATCATTCTCATTGCATTAATTCTACTTTTTCGTTAATAGTTAAAGGCAGCTGGTGTTTTACTGCACTGTTTTTTTGGTTAGTTAACTTAACCGGCTATAAATTGTGCCGGAACAATTATAATTTAAATTGATGATTCCTGTTTGTAAATTCTTTATGATGCAATAACGCTAAAATACGAATAAATTGTATCGTAATTGCAACATTGTTTCATTAATTTGAAAAAAGGGCCGTTTAATACTAAAATACCCGTTAAAATACCCTTTGTTTTGCAATATTATATTTTTTTAACTGATTTTGGATAAACAAGTTAAAACAAGTTTATACAAAAGAAACAGCCAGCGGCATTTGTTTTATTTTTTTATAATTTCAATCTGCCGGTCGGGGATATCATCCGGGAGTACGCCCGATCTTAATACGATGAGTTGACCTCGCTCGCTTTTAACGAAATCGGCAATTTTTTTACCTAAACCCATGTAGCCGGTGCAGTTAATGATATACAGATTGCGGCTTAACGGGTATTGGTTCAAGGCAATTGTCGTTTGTGAAGGCTGAAAGTACTGCCCGGCGAATTTTTTATTTTCATCATTATTGATGGAGGCAACTTTTACATTTTCAGCTGCGCCCGCGTAGTCTTTATCCGGGTCGGTAAGCCAGCTAAAATCAATGATCCCTATCGCTTCCGGATGCTCACTTACGTACTGGATAACCTCTTTATTTGATTTAAGCGAGAAAATATTTTTCTGGGAAATATCTTTGCTCCCCGACAGGTCTTTTAAATACGTTACCATCCCAGAATTTGGATTATCGAAAATGATCTTTTTATCTGTCCGGCCTTTTCCTGCCAGCATTTTTTTAAGGTCGCTGACTGAAAAAGCGGTATCTGGCGAGGATTTGTTTACGATCAGGGCGATCGCATCCACCGCAAATCTTTCCATTGTTGGAGTTAACGTGCGCTGTTTAAGCGCTAACAGTTCATCCGGCGTCAGCTTGCGCGACAGGAGCGCCACCCGTACGCTATCCTGAAGCAAAAGGTTTACCACCTGGTTTTCCGGGCTATATACAACCCGGGGATGTAACTTATTATTCAGGGCTTTAAAAACAAATAACTCTTCCTCGAACAATGGCTTGAATGCTTCATCAACAGCTATTTTCGCACTGTCATTGGTAAACCTGTCCAGGTTGGACACATTTTTATTTTTATGACTGCAGCCCTGGATACTTAGCCAAAAAGCAATCACCATCAAAAGCCCGCTTAGTTTAAACTTCATCGTTTCGTCTTATAAATATCCGTGAAACCCGCAGTACGGCGTATACCAGCACAATTATGCCAAACCAGGTGCGCAGCGGCCGTTCAAGTGCTGGAAAAAACTGCCCATCAAACAGGATGAGTGATCCCAGTGTAACTAACGCTACAAAAACTATACCCCCAAAAATAAGCAAAAACCGCCTTGAGGGCGATTTTTGCTTGTTATTGTCTTCAAACATCCGAGCTATTATTGGTCTTCAGACGCTAATGTAAAGCTTACCGGAACACTGTATTGAACGCGCACCGGACGGCCGTTTTGAATGCCGGGCTTCCATTTAGGCGACCCTTTGATTACCCTTACAGCTTCGTCGCCGCAACCGTCCCCGATATCGCGTACTACGTGAACATCGGTTAACGACCCGTCGCGTTCGCAAACGAACTGCACGATCACCCTTCCCTGCGTATTGTTTTCGCGGGCAATGGCCGGGTATTTGATGTGATTGCCTAAATATTTCAGAAATGCATCTTGACCTCCCGGAAATTCAGGTACCTGCTCAACCGAGGTAAACACCTTGTTAGGATCCTCCTCGGTAACCTTGGTATCGGCTGTGCCTACAGGCTCGTCAATCGTTACCTCGGCGTTCTTGTCGCCTTTCAGGTTCTTTTGACCAGGGTCGGCAACCTTCAATTCCTCGATGGTCGGCGGTTTTTCCTTCACCTCAACGTCCGGCTTAACAACCGGCGGCGGGAACTTCACCTGGTCCACTTTTGGCTTTGGCGGTTCAGGCGGCGGGGGTGGAGGTGGTTTTTTAATATCTGGTGGCGGCGGTTGCAGCACCACGTTGGTGATCTTCACCTTTTCTTTCGCCTTGGGTATAAACCCGGCTATGGCGTTGATAATGGTATTGGCCGACAGGATGATAACAAAAGCGATTACGCCGATAATGAGTGCGGTACGGGTATTGCGCCCGTTATCTTTTCGCAGCTCATAAGCGCCGTAATTTTTGTTACGATCGGTAAATACCACATCAATCCACTGTTGATTGAATATGTCTAATTTTGATCCGAACATCTTTATAGGGTTTAATTATTAACGTAACATATTTTAGTTTGCTTTGTTGCAACAATATTGCAAATATAATCATTTGCAACAAAATTGCAACTATTGCAACCCATTCTTTTGAAGGTCTCCCAACTCCAGGGCGGAAATTTTTACAATAGCATAAATATGGATGTCGGTAATCTTCATTTCATCAAGCGTGGCAACAAGGTCCTGGTAGGTTGATTTGTCGCTTGGCTTAATCACAACTTCCATCAATTTCTCCTCGCCTGTGTGTGTATCCGCAACTTTTTGTTTGTTTTCAAGTATGGCTTTACGTAAGCCGTCTTTTCCAAAATTATCCACTGTTGGCGCCGATTTGCCGGCTTCGCCCATATACCATTCCACCTTGTTGTGGCTGCCTAAAAGGATGGTCATTGAACGGCTCGCGGCAATAGCCAGCTGGCTTGTTTTTACGGAGTTATCAGGCATGGCCAGGTTCATGGCCTTGGGTTTCTGTAGCGTGGTGGTATACATAAAAAAGGTGATCAACAGGAACGCAAGGTCAACCATAGCGGTCAGGTCAACCCTGGTCGAGGATTTCTTGCTTCGTATTTTCCCACCTTTATGTTTACCCCCGCCGGAGGTATCTAATTCTGCCATGTTTTTACTTGTTTGACGCTGTTTTCAGCGAGGTGATCAAATCAAATTTAAATAATTTTTGCTTTCCCAATATCGATATTACTTCATTCACCTTGGGATAAAGCTCCCCACGGTCGGCTTTTATGGAAACATTCAACAGTTTTTGATGTAAACCAACTTCGGCCTGCCTGGCGGTAAATATCCAGTTATACAATTCACTGTTGTTCGTTGTATCTGAAGGTATGCCCGTTTGCGGGAAATCTTTTAATTGGGTGGGCTCTGTATCCAGAAACGCTTTTAACCTGGCCATCGGCACACCAAAGATAGGGGTTACCGCAAATCTTTGCTGCTCTTCAGGGGTGAAGGATACGCCATATTTGGCACCCATAACACCCAAAGCTTCCTTGCGGACATCCTGCTCACTTACCGAGAAAAATACTTTATCCTGGCCAACGGAAAGGGTGATCATATTAGCGTCTGCAACCGGGATCATGTAGGTTGACGGAGGCACGGTAGCATGCGACGGATCGTCGATCTTTGGTTTTGCTGTTAATATAAAGAAGGTAAGCAACAGGAAGGCCACATCGCACATCGCGGTCATGTCTATCGCAGTGCTTTTCCTTGCGACTTTTACTCTTGGCATAATTGTTAATTTTAAATATAAATGTATATTGAGTTATACTATCCCCGGTTAACTGTTGATTACAATTAAGGTAAAAACAATTAACCGGGGTGAAAACTAAGCAATAGCCGGTCTTTTATTTGGCTTTGTGCGAAGCCGCAAATGTTTGTACAATGCTGAAACCTGTTTCGTCAATAGCATAAGTCAGCTTATCAATTTTTGAGGTAAATACGTTGTACATTACAATTGAGATGGCCGAAGTACTGATGCCTAACGCGGTGTTGATCAGTGCTTCTGATATCGCTGTAGATAATGCCGTAGTATCAGGCGCTCCTGATGTTGCCAAAGCGGAGAACGCCCTGATCATACCTATTACTGTACCTAACAAACCTGTTAATGTACCGATAGATACCAGGGTTGCGATGATGGTAAGGTTTTGCTCCAGCATAGGCATTTCCAGCGCTGTAGCTTCTTCAATGTCTTTTTGAATGGCCAGTGTTTTCTGGTCAACGTCCATGCCTTGCTCCACTTCCATTTCGCGGTATTTTTTTAGGCCGGAACGGATAACGTTAGCCACTGAACCTTTTTGCTTGTCACATTCGCTGTTTGCGCCGTCGATATTGCCGGCGTTAAGGAAGGATTGAACTTTTCTTACGAAACTGTCGACATTGCCGGTGCCCGAAGCCTTGCCGATAACCACGAAACGCTCGATAGAAAACACGATCACGATCAGCAGGTACGACATAATTAAGGGTACGATTATCCCCCCACGGTGCACGGTGCCGAATAGATCCGACGGCTGGCCTTTTTCAACGTCGCCACCCGCATAGTGACTTTCGTTGCCCAGGATCAGCACATAGATTAAGATCGCAACAATGATACAGATGGGAATTGTGAGCGTCGCGAACGCGCCTGATGCGCTTTTGTTCTCCGTTTTTACAGGGCTTGTTGGTTTTGTTGGTGCAGTTGCCATTACTTTAGTTTTAGTTTTAGTTTATAGTTATAAGTTAGTTAAATGCATAGTTATTAAGTGGATAACAAAAATAGAATTTTAACGGATTAAAAAAACTATTTCAGTTATTCTTTACAAATTATTAATTAAAACTTTACTCAGTTAGTATTTCAGGGCGGTTTCCTAACCAGACGAAAGCCAAAATTGTAATTATTATTTACAATTCTTTGCAATACAACTTATTTTTTTTAAAAATAGCAAGTGTTACCAATAAAAATTATGTAACTAAACTGCTAAACTAACGCCAGGGCCTGCGTTTAACACCTCAACGTCGCAAAACGTTATATATTGTTCAAAGTTATTAATAAAAGATAGAGCCAGCTTATGGGCTTTTTCATCATACCGTTCGCCATTTGCCCAGGTGTTCCTTGGATCCAGGATCACGTCGGGAACATCCGGGCACGTTGCGGGCATTTGGAGGTTAAATATAGGGTGTTCGATGTAGGGTACATTATTGAGTTCGCCATTTAATGCAGCACTGATCATGGCGCGGGTGTATTTCAGCCTGATCCTTTTGCCAACGCCGTATGGGCCTCCCGTCCAGCCGGTATTAACCAGCCAAACGTTCACCTCGTGATTTTTAATTTTTTCGCCGAGGAGTTCTGCATAGATTACCGGATTAAGCGGCAGAAAAGCCACGCCAAAGCACGGAGAAAAAGTCGCAACCGGTTCAGTTACACCAGCTTCTGTTCCGGCGACTTTAGCCGTATAACCTGAAATAAAATAATACATAGCCTGTTCGGGCGTCAACTTTGAAATCGGGGGTAAGATGCCGAACGCATCTGCCGTTAAAAAGAATATATTTTTTGGCGATGACCCGATGGACGGCCTTACAGCATTGCCAACATAGTCCAACGGATAGGCAACCCGGGTATTTTCAGTTTTATCAATGTTTGAGAAATTTACCGTGCGCGTACCTTTATAAAAATTAATATTCTCAAGCAGCGCCCCAAATTTAATAGCGTTGAATATCTGGGGTTCACTTTCGGCAGTTAGCCCCACGCATTTTGCATAGCAGCCGCCCTCAAAGTTGAATATGGTATAATCACTCCAGCCGTGTTCGTCATCACCGATCAGGCTTCTTTCGGGGTCGGCGGATAAGGTTGTTTTGCCGGTGCCCGACAAGCCAAAGAAAATGGCGGTATCACCTTTGGCGCCGGTATTGGCCGAGCAATGCATGGAAAGCACCTTCCGTTCAAGGGGCAATATAAAGTTCAGCACGGAAAAAATCCCCTTTTTTATTTCGCCGGTATAGCCTGTGCCGCCGATAAGAATTATTTTTTTGCTGAAATTAATGATGGAAAAATTGTGCTGACGTGTGCCGTCAACTGCCGGATCTGCCTTAAAACCCGGCGCAGCGATTACCGTCCATTCCGGGACAGATTCCGCGTGAATAACATCCGGCCGTAAAAAAAGATGATGCGCAAATAAGTTTTGATAAGCTGTTTCCGTAATCACCCGGATATCAATGTGGTATTTTTCATTGGCGCAGGCGCATGCATCGCGCACAAAAATATCCCGCTCAGCTAAATACAGGGTTACTTTCTGCAATAACACATCAAATTTTGCAGGGTCGAACTTAAGATTTACCTTACCCCACCAAACAGTATTCCGGGTGGCGTCATCTTCAACAATAAAGCGGTCCTTAGGCGATCGGCCGGTAAACTCGCCCGTGTCAATTGCCAGCGCACCGGTGTCGGCCAGTGTGCCTTCATTTCTTTTCAGGGCTTGTTCAATAAGTTCAGATGGGGTTAGCTGGTAAAAAATGTGAGGCGGCCGACCTTGCATTATATAGCTAAGGTCGGGTAAACGGTTAGTACGGATACTCATTAAAACAGTAAAATTGGTTAGCGCAAAATTACGGGTTTTATGAACTAACTTGCAAGAAAATTAAGACTTTTATTTTCAAATTGTATGTTTTACACATAATGTAAATTATTGATATTCAATATATTAATGACTTTGTTCAATACACTAAGTATGTTACTTAGTGTAAAATATACTATTTCGGAGTGATGGTTTTATTTTACCAACGGGAAATTATATTAACCTTTGTTTCACAGTAAACTACCTGCAAAAGACGCCAAATCTTCTATCCGCCGGCTTTTTTTGTCTTATAACCATCTGCGGTCAGCATGCTCAAAATTTTGTCCCTGAAATCACCTTGTATCAGTATTTCACCATCTTTAACCGATCCACCGGTGCCGCATTTTGATTTCAGTTTTTTGCCGAGTGCTTCCAGGTCGGCATCCGTCCCGATAAACCCGGCGATTGCGGTCACCATTTTATTCCCGCCTTTGCGGTCGAGAAAGATTCTCAGATTTTGTTGCTGCGGCGGAAGGGTAGACGCGGCACTTTCACCGCCTTCCTGGTATTTAAAATTCGGATCGGTGGAATAAACAACCCCGGTGATATTTTTTTTTGACATGTATTTTTTGTGTAGTACGCAAAATGTTGCGTCCCTACGGTTTTTTATAATCCTCGCCAACGATAACCTTCAGCGAACCCGGCAAAACATCGATGGTAATGTTTTTACCCTCCATTTCAGGTTCTCCGTCCAGGTGTATCGGCCCGTCTTCTGTTCGTTTGATCACAATGTGCCGGCCCCGGATGATCTCCAGGAACTTTACTTTGTCCGCTGTTTTGAGCATCATCCGTATACCCATCTCTACCAAACGCCACAGCGGGAATTGTGTGATTATGCAAACATCGATCAGGCCATCCTGTACCGAGGCATTTGGCGACACATGCGCGTTATTCCCATATTGCGACGAATTGGCAAAGCTTAACATAAACGCTTTACGCTGGTATTGCCTGCCATCGATCTCAATTTCGTACAGCTGCGGCTTGTATTTATTAAACTCTTCGAAAGTCGATTTTATATAGGTGATAAAACCGCGTTTTTTGTTGTGAGAAAAAATTTCTGCAATATGCGCGTCAAACCCGATGCCGGCCATATTAAAAAAGGGTTTGCCATTTAACCTGGCCGAATCGATAAGCTCAACTTTGCCGATAGTTAAGGTTTTGATGGCTTTTTCGGTATCCATCGGAACTTGTAAAAAGCGCGATAAGCCATTGCCTGAACCAAAAGGAACGATACCTAAACGGGTATCAGAACCTACTATGGCGGAGGCAACTTCATTTACCGTGCCGTCGCCGCCTACGGCAACTATTACCTCAACTTTGTTTACAGCATCAAGGGCAATTTGCCGCGCATGCGACACGCTATCGGTAAAAACAATGACGGGTTGCAAACAGCTGGCATCAAGATGTTTTTCGATAAGGTCAGGAACGCCGTCCTTTTTCTTTCCTCCCGATATCGGGTTGATTATAAATAATGCTTTCCCTTTCAACTACTTGTAATATGAGCCGCCAAAAGTAAATCTATTTTCCAGTTTGTAAAAATGTTTTATCTTTGGCGCCTGAAAGTGGACTGATTTAATTGCCGCACCGGGTTCCTTTTCACAAGCCGGGCCGGTTGGATTGCAACCACGTAAAAAAGTGCTAAAGCCATACTTCTTTTACTTGATCCGTTAAAACGCTCCTCCTTCAGATTTGAATTTATTTAGAATACAATTATTTAGTTAACCATCGTTTAAGTTTTCTTAAAAAGAATTTTATGTCATACCTATTTACATCAGAATCAGTTTCAGAAGGGCATCCGGATAAAGTAGCCGACCAAATCTCAGACGCGTTAATTGATCAATTTTTAGCTTTCGACCCCGAATCAAAGGTGGCTTGCGAAACACTGGTCACTACAGGCCTGGTTGTTTTAGCAGGTGAAGTAAAGTCAAAAGCTTACCTTGACGTTCAAAAAATCGCCCGTGAGGTGATTAATAAAATTGGCTATACCAAAGGCGAGTATATGTTCGACGGTAACTCCTGCGCGGTATTATCGGCTATCCATGAACAATCCCCGGATATTAACCAGGGTGTTGAACGTACCGCAAAAGAAGACCAGGGCGCCGGTGACCAGGGGATGATGTTTGGCTATGCCACCAGCGAAACGGATAATTATATGCCGCTTGCACTGGATATTGCCCATGCTCTTTTAATTGAACTGGCAGCTATCCGCCGCGAAAATACCGACATCAAATACCTGCGCCCTGACGCAAAATCGCAGGTAACGCTTGAGTATGATGATGATAACAAACCGGTTCGCATCGACGCTATTGTAATATCAACCCAGCATGATGATTTTGAAGAAGAAGAAGCCATGCTGAAAAAAATCAGCAAGGATATCATCAGCATCCTTATCCCACGTGTAAAGGCAAAATATCCAAAATACGCCCACTTTTTTGGCGATGGCATCAAATATCACATCAACCCGACAGGTAAATTCGTCATCGGCGGTCCTCATGGTGATACAGGTTTAACCGGCCGTAAAATTATTGTAGATACTTATGGTGGCAAAGGCGCACACGGCGGCGGCGCTTTTTCAGGCAAGGACCCGTCAAAAGTTGACCGCTCTGCGGCATACGCCACCCGTCACATAGCTAAAAACCTGGTGGCTGCGGGTGTTTGCAGCGAAGTGCTGGTTCAGGTATCTTACGCCATCGGCGTGGCCAAACCCATGGGCATTTACGTTAATACTTACGGAACAGGTAAAGTGGGCTTACACGACGGCGAGATCGCCAAAAAGGTTGAAGATATTTTTAACATGACCCCTTACGCCATCGAAACGCGCTTTAAGTTGCGTAACCCTATTTATAGCGATACCGCTGCATACGGACACTTTGGCAAACCCAGCAAAACCGTAACCAAAACTTTTGTAAGCCCCGAAGGCCACGTGGTAACGAAAGATGTGGAGCTGTTTACCTGGGAAAAGTTGGATTATGTGGACAAGGTAAAAGCTGCGTTTAATTTATAAGCTTCCGCGCCGGGTTCAAGTAAAGTAATATCAGCAGGATTTTGTCATTGACAGGATCCTGTTTTATTTTAAGGGGATCCGTTTCCTTAAAACCTGCTATAGAGACGCGACATTTCGCGTGTATCGCCGACATCTGCATTCAAATTTGACGGCAGATAGCAAATCAGATATCCTTTTTAATCCGCTAAAAGCTCCAGCGTCAATTTCCGCACCTCGCCGAAGGGCGTTTCAACCTGGCAGCCCTGGTAATTACCGTCGCAGTTATGTTTTATTTTTACGTTAAGCTGGTTGTACATCTCGGCGTGGAGGATTTTCCCGTCGGCATTGCGTAACGTGGTATTGATGTAAAAAAATTCGCGACCGTACATCAGGTTAAAAAGGTTGTTGCCCGCCGGCGATACCATTTGGAAATTATTTGGTGAGCCGGGAACAACCGGCGTGTTCATGTCGTTCAATATAAACGAAAAACAAGGCTTGGCCGAAGGCATAAACGAACTGTATAAATGAGTTTCCTTATCTGTTGCGCCGGTGATCTTAACGCCGATAGACAGGCAATCCTCGCCCCTGGGTATCGTCGACCCGTTTGAAAAATTTCCTCTTGTGGGGCTTTTCATCGCCACGCTGTCGCCCACTTGAGTAAAACGTTTGCCCATCATGGAAAAGCCGGGATTAATAGCCGCAAAAAAAGTATTAAAATCCTGCAAAGGCTCGGTCATTTCCGGCTTTTCTATTTTTGGCAGGTCAACCTTCCCAAAGCCGGCCAGCGAAAGCCGGTAAGGTTTGGCCGAAACCGCCATCGGCGTTTGGTCGATGGTATCTTTTCCCCTGATCATTTTTTTTGACAGCCAGCGCACCTCGTCATAAGCCATACGGTTACTGTCTATTACATGCAGTTCGCATACCGAGATATTGGTAAATTGCAGTTCGCCATTATTGTATTCATTCAATACCAATTTGTAACGGTAGGTTTCGCCAATGGTATATCGCCTGGCGAAGGCCGGTTTGGCCGGATCTGAAAATATTTGCGAATAAGATTGGGCAGACAACAGGCTGAAAACCAAAACTGCGGCGATTTTTCGTAGGTTGAACTGCATATAACGAATAACAATTTAGATGATTTTTAGGGGTCAATCACCGATGGGGTCGATCTCCAGCGTTTCCACCATTAACATCACTGTCTTTTGTGGCGCCCGGGTACGGTGCACCACGCCTTTACCGACGGTTAAGCCCTGCATGGGATTAAGCTCGACGGTGCGGTCTTCCAGGTCGATGAATAATTTCCCTTCCAGCACAAAAAAGAACTCGTCGTCATTATCGTGCTTGTGCCAGTGGTATTCGCCTTCCACAATACCCAGCCTCGCCACGCTGCCGTTTATCGTCGTAAGCGACTGGTTAAACCATTTTTCCTTGTTCTCCGCAACAATGGCGGGTACGTCGATCAATTCGAGATGATCGTATTTGATGTTCATCTGTTGGTTGTAGGAGTAGGGCATATTGGTTAATTTGCATTTTAGACAAAGAAAATTCAAAATTATTACAAAAGACTACGCAAGAAAATGACAACTTAGAGGTTATTGTCGATCAAAATTAGCGAAAGTTAGTGCGGCGAAGATTTGACAACTTTCAAAAAATTGTCAAATCTGTCAGTCCTTCGAACCCTACTTCACCCCCTCCAAAACATTCCATGCATCCCTCATCCCCGAATCACTTAACCCCACCGCCTTTATTTTCGCCTCTATTTTCGCCCGCAAGGCCGCGCCGCCGGGAAATTCCTGCTTTGTCCAAAAACGGTCTTTCGGGTTAAAATATCCCGCATCCGCCAGGAACGAAACGCCATAATAATAAGCGTCACCCATCGTATCGTCCAGGTCGCTTATTTTGAAGGAGCCGTCAGGTCGGCAGGATTGGGTAAGGCACCAGTGCAGCAATTTTGAGATCTCTGCCGCAGCCAGTTTCCGCGTTGTAGTATCCAGCGCCGGCCAGGTGTATTTGAAAATTTTCACCACGTCCCAGTTCAGGTGGTTTTCGTAATGGCCGTCAAAGCGGATGCCGGCGGGGAATTCAACGCTGTCCAGCTCCAGTATGCGCTTCGCGATCTTATCCTTATGGGCTACCTGGCCGTGCAGGTCGGAGATAACGTGAAAGGTCATGGCCATATCGTCCATTTTCCATACACGTCCCTTGCTGTCTACCATCCATTGGCCCCAACACCCCGTCACCGGATTTTGCCAGCGGTTTACATAGTTTTGCAGCGTGCCTTTTAGATCAGGATCAAAAGCAAAGGCCGGCGGTTTGGTGGCAAATAAAAGCCGCGCCAGGGCCGAGAAGGTTTCATCGAGTTCCTCACGGTTAAAGGTGCCTGTCTTGGTAAAGTTATCATACAGATCGGAGTCCAGCCGGGCCTTTAGCTTGTCAGGGGAGTTGATCCTGTCAAGGAATTTGGGATAGTATTTTAAACTTGAACTGTCTTTTAGCTGATCAACTGAATAATACAGCTTCAGGTACCACGCATTGATGCCCCTTGCCCAACTCCCGTCGGTGGGTTGCTGATTATTAGCCGCTTCTTGTTCAGCAGATTGTGACAAGCTGTAGCGCAGGTGGTTTATCATGGCGCGCGTTGCCGCGGTATCGTCGGTGAAGTTTAACCGCCAGCGTATTTCCCGGTAAATATGCATGGAAAAGGCCATCCCATTGCCGGCGAACTGTCGTTTTACGATTTGTTTTACCAACGGTTTTAAAACAGGATTAAATTGTACAAGACGACGTTCCCTGGCAACGCGCAATTCAGATACATCCCAGTAAAACCGGGCTTCGTCCCAAAACCGCGACCACCCTGATTCGGACGCTAATTGCGCAGGCGGCATAAAAGTATGCATGCGGCTGATGGTTACGGCAATCACCACCCTTTCCAGCCTAATGCGATTGAAATAACCCGCTAATAACAGTACCAGTACAATCGCCAGGAAAATGAGCCAGCGTTTACGTTTGCTTTTGCCTTTGGTGAATTTAAGCGGCATAGTTTTATCCTTATACTAATTAGAATAGATGATTTTACAACAAATAAAAGTCACCCGAATCAACTTAATCTAACCCAGTAAACTTAATCAAACCCACTCACTTCTTCGCCGTTAACTGATCAAAGTACACCACTTTCCCTCCCTTTACCTGCCAGTTTTCCTGCATAAACACAGTATCCGGTTTTCCCCCTTTTTTAGGGTATCTTCTTTCTCGCGACCAAATGTTTACCCAATCCTCGTTTTTGTCGTTAACGTGTGCGCTTTGCCAGGAAATGATATCAAAACGCAAGGAGTCGAGCCCGTCGATATCCTGTTTGGCAAGGGCCAGCAATTTATCTACCGGGCCGTGGAAATGCGTGCCGTCGGCGGCGTTATAGATGACGGTATCGGCATAATATGATCGCATGCCCTTTATATTGCCCGATTCGAACATCTTCCAAACCTGCAATACTTTTTGGGCATTAACCGGGTTGCCGGGCACGGTGATATCCGATGAGTACGTGGCTTTGTAGGGATATTTAAGCGTGTCGGCAGTTGCGGGGCTGCCTGCCTTGTTATTTGAGCTGCAGGCCGATAAAGAAACGACACATAACAGAATGAAACTTAACTTTTGCATAATTGATGAGGGATTTAAGAAAACTTAGTAAAGCTATATAATAAGCGGTTAATTAACAAAGCATCAGGCAGATATAAACTAAGGCCCGTGTTAGCCGATCGGCGTGAAGAGAGGTGGGATATTAGTTAAAAAACGCAGGACGACCGGCAGTTGCCGGCGTTTGATAAATAGATTTGACATCAAAGACACCTCGTGACAGGCCATAGGTGCTTCTTTCGCGGGCAATTATCCGGAATCACATTATTCGTCAATTACTTAAAATTATCGAGTTAACAAAATTAAGAGGACCTTCTTCACTTGAATTTGCCTTTTCGACGGTTGATACGCTGTATAGTTTATCGCCGATAATAAACATGAAAAAATTGTATTTTTTCTTTTTTGAGTCAACACCAGTCGAGCGATAGCTGGTAAATCCCTTCCATTTGCCTATGACAAAGCCCGGAAGCTCCACATCGGGTAAGCTTGCCTTCATACCGGTTTTTAGCTGGTCAGCAAATTGGGGAGTGGCCTTGATGGGCGCCAAAGCTGCTGAATCAAGGTTCGCTACCACCTTGAAATCAACAATTGTGAAAACATAGGCAACACTGTCCTGACCCACTGCAATAAAACTTCCGGGCGTCAGTTCCTTGGGTTCGACTGGGAATTTTACCGATATCCGGTTATCGCCTTTGTGGGTCACCCAACCATCCTGCGCGTGCGCGGCCGTTAGGATTATCAGTAAACCTATTACGAGGATGTACTTTTTTTTCATAACATAAAGCTGAGGCTATATTTCTGAAAAAAAAATGTGATTTTTTGACTATTTTAAGCATCGAACCCGGTCTCATAAGGCTAATCTTTCCATAGGAGAACCGAACGGCCCGCAACTACCCATTTGTAAACTGGCGATACCCGGCCGGCAGAGCAAAAAAGCAATGGATTAAACAAGGTATGAGCAGTATCAGGCCTGCTGGCCGAGCTTTTTGATCCTGAAGATATTTACAACCAATAAAATTAAAACTGTCCAAACGGCGATGATGATGCCGGTGGCAATAAAAAGCAACCAAATTGGCGCTTTAGCCCGGGTTGCAAAAAGAGTGCGTGCGTTAAAATCAGGGTTTTGCGACACAAATTTAGCGCCCCACTGAACGACTTTTTCGATGGATAAGTTCCCGTATTGATCGTTATCCACAACTTTCGCCACAAGGATGATATTCCCCTTCAAGTCTCCGGGTAACTTGTCCCGCTTAAAATCTCCCGAAGCTTTGCCGGTCGAGTCGGTACTAAAAGTAGGTGTTTCATTAATATTAAGGTCGCCGCCGCTGCGCTTTACAGCCAATACCACATCCACGCCCTTTACGGGTGTCCAGGCAGTGTCCTTCATCTCCATTACAGTAGCCACTATTGATCGCCCGGAGGCAGTGTCGATCAGGATTTTTGCCTTGCCAACGGTTACGTTTCCGCTGGTTGAATCGTATTTGGTGTTCCCCCTGAAAGCGGCAATAAAAGTATGCTTCACGGAAGTACCCCATTGCTTTTTTAGCGATGCCGGTATTGTGGCGTATGCTTCGCCGTGCTGGTTGGTCACCACCTTGCCGATCAGGCTTGAGGCGGTGTCTTTGTTTAAGAATAAGCTCAAAGGTATGGCGCCGACATTCTGAAACCGGCCGTTTACCTTAGTTTTTACCTTCGCTACAAGCGACGGGACCTGGTTATTGGAAACATAATAACTAACGGAAATGCTCAGGCTGCCTTTATCCGCAGTTTGTGCAAACCCATTGCACACCGGGAGCAGGAAAAACAGGAACAAGGCCGCACTTGATATTTTATTTAGCAGTTTCATGATGTTCGTTTATGGTTTCTTGAATTGGGATGATTGGAAATATGCGGCAAAGTGCCACGATGATCAAAATGGCACCTGCCAGCGAGCCCATTGTTATGGCCCATTCTTCCCAACTGGGGAAATAATGGTGATAACTTGCAGGCACGTCATGCATCGGCATAAAAGGGTGCAGCAGGGTAGGGGTAACGATTAAATACCGTTTAAACCAGGCGCCAACTACCACCATAATACCCACGATAAACATAGGCAGCGGTTTGCGCCCCTTTTTGAACAAAAGGATAATAATAGGGAGTATAATGCCTGTAAAAATGGCGAACCAGAAAACCGGCGCGAATGATCCTGAGAACATATCGTTTAAATACCCGGCCTCCGACTCTTTCATTTTAAAAAAGGGAGTTAAAAACTCATTCACGTTAAAATAAAGATAAAGCAGGCATAGCAGCACCAGCACACGGCCCATCTTATCGAAGTGGTTAAGGGTAATATATTCTTCCAGATGATACCACGTTCTGAAAACGTACATGGCTACCACAACAGCCCCCGCCCCAACCAAAAATGCCCCGGCAATAAAATATGCGCCGAAGTTTGTACTGTCCCAACCAGGGCGATAGGTGGTGGCGAATAACCACGATGTTACCGTGTGAATGGTAAAAGCAACCGGAATGATGGTTATGCAAAGAACATTGATCGCTTTTTTGTTCAGCAGGTATTGCTTGTGTGTCCCTTTCCAGAAAGAGCCAATGAAAGCGTAAAATTTATGCAAACGGGCGCCCGATTTTTCCTTAAAGCGGAGGAGGATCTGTATATCGGGCAACATGGGGTAGTATAAAAGCAGTACGCTGATAAAAAAATAGGTCGTTATAACGATGACATCCCACATAATGGGCGACTGAATGCGACCGTATAAAAAAAGGTTATAAAACCGCTCGGGGCTACCCATGTCCACGATGATAATAATCGATGCAAAAATGATGGCAGACACAGCTATCATCTCTGCGATCCGCGTTAATGGCGAGCCCCATTTTACCCCGGCCAGTCTGAATACGGCCGTAATTAACGAACCAACCAGGCTAATGGCCACAAAAAATACAAAGTTTGAAATATATATGCCCCATGATACATAATCGCGCATGTGGGTTACTACCAGGCCGTAGCGCAACTGGCGATAATAGGCGTAAACGCCCACCAGACAGATTGCCGATAAAATGGCCACCAATATCCTGCCGCTTTTTTTAAATTTTCTCGGTAACAGGTCGTTGATGATTTGTTCTTCGTGTGCTGTTGAAATTGAATTTTCCACCGCTGAATATTTAAATGTTATTTATTTTCTGTTTTGTCGTTCTCAAGCCCCGATTCAAAGGGGAAGTTCCTGGCAACCGGCGGCAAATAATAAACGCTTGGCTTGGTGCCCAGGTCTTCCATCAGCCGGTACCCGCCTTTATCGCGCATCAGATCGCTGAACCTGAACGTCTCTGCACCGTTGGTTACGGTGTCTTCGTTCATGTCGCCATAAAAGAAAGTCCCGTTAGGGCAGGCCGAAACACAATGCGGCAACATACCCATACGCGTCATATCGGCACAAAAATCGCATTTGCCAACGGTCCCTTTTTTCTGCGGTATACTGGTTTCGCATGAGTAGGGCTGACTTGCCACAGCGGCCGGTATTTCCGGTTCTCCCCAGTTAAATACACGGGTGGAGTAGGGGCACGCAGCCATACAAAAGCGGCAGCCGATACAGCGGTCGCTATCTATCAAAACAATTCCGTCTTGTCTTTTAAAAGTTGCATCAACAGGGCAAACCTTAACGCATGGAGGTTCGTCGCAATGCATACAGGTAGTTGGTTCCCAGTAGGGGGCAGTATGATCTGCTGACTGCATAGGGTCAACCTTTATCCAGTTTTCGCCCGGGTTTAGCTCGTGGGCGTGGTTACAGGCCGATTGGCACTTTTTTAGATTTTTGCACCGCGAAAGGTCAATCACCATAACAAATTTTTTGCCTGGTATGCCTATCCTGGCTTCGGCATTGCTAACGGGGGGCAAATGGGGTACCGGCTTTAAAAAAGCTTCATCTATCTCAACCTCTTCTCCGTCGACCGATAAAAGCTTGACTTTTTTGCCTGATGGCTGTACATGGTCGCCAATCAAGGTATCAAACGGACTGTTGGATTTGCACCCGGCGGCCAATCCCGCTACGGCTAAACCCGCTACCAGGAAGTCTCTTCTCGAGCTGTTTTCTAATTCCATCTTTATTGAATAAATATTTGTGATCTATTTTTTTATCCAGTGCTGCAGTTCAGTGTTGGATATCTTTTTCCTGCTGCCGCTGATCAGAGCTATATCAACCTCAACCAGGCTGCCCTCCCGGGTAAGCATTTTCACCGTTTGTTTTTTTGGGGTTGCCGGCTTTTTTTTGCGCCAAAAAGATAAACCGGTGATGCTGCCAACAGCTGCAAAGGCTGACAAAATGCCAATATTCCAAACAAATTTTCGCCGCTCGGGGGAGTTTGTTTGTATTTCCTTGTCCTTAATATCCATAAAGTTTGATGCTTATATTATCGGTGAAGTTATGCTTGTAAAAGAAGATAGGGTATGACGGGTAACATCAAAAAATGTGATGCGAATCACTAATTTGGGATATTTTACAACCGTATAAAAAGCGGAAAACCCGGATGATGCCGGGTTTTCTGCCTTTGCTATTACTTTTTAAAGGTGCGTACAAAGTTCACCAGGTTCCAGATATCGTCCGGGTCAGCGATCTTCTTTTTGAAACTGGGCATATCATCGCGCCCTTCAGATGTTTTATAAAAGATAGAACCGTCTGACTGTGATTGGAAGGATGCGAGGGTCATGTCCTGAGGCTGGGTTTTTAGCTGTGCTGCTTTGCTTCCGTCGCCCAAACCCTTTTTGCCATGGCATGATGAGCAATGTAAATTCCACAGCGCTTTGCCAGCCGAAATCGATTCGGCGCCTGTTTTTACGGGATTTGCCATTTTTGCAAAGTTGGCCGGCACCGGCCATGGTTTTGCTTGCTGCGCAGTTGTAAATGCGAAGCCGATCATCGCGACTGCAATGACAGCGGCGGTTAAAATTGATTTTCTTTTCATTGTAATTTATTTTGTTAAACTTTTTAATTGATGCGGGGCGTCTTAATTCACAGCGGGTTTATCTAAAAGTTCCACAATCTCGTTATATTAAACCCTATGCAGAATTGCCCGCCTTTAAACTTTGTGCCGTTATCGGTGTAGGGGAACGGGTTGTTTTGATTAAAGAAGCTGTTTTTTTGCGGATTCAACATCTGATAGTTCCCCATAAACACCTGGAAAGTGTGACCGCTGGTGTTAAACTCGAACCCGAATGCAACATTAGGATGCGGGTTGTTGGTAGGCTCGGCAGAGATGGGCTGGTCGTAATCAATTATGATAGCGGTACTTTCGCCGATTTTATATCTTCCGGCAAAGTTTAGCCCAAACTGATCATGCAGCATTTGTTGGAAGATCTTTACACCCGCGCTGTCATTTTGCGTGTAGAAGCCTTGCACCGCGTTTTGGTGCGACAAGGTTGGCGCAACCTGCAGCGAAAACTTGTCGCTAAATTTCCTGGCGAAAATGATCTCGTTAAAGGAGCTGATACGGTCAGTTGTATAGGTATACAGACTGTGGTCACCGTCAAACCTGGTGTCATAGCCCATATCGCCGTACCAGGTGATACTTACAGGGAATCTCCCTTTAGTTTGCCGGATGATAGCGTATTTGGCATTTCCATCAACCAACATATTGGTTTTGGTGATGCCCAAACCTAAATATAGGTTATTAATCGGGGCGTAGTTCATGCCGATACGGATGTTTGCCGGTGCAAAAAGACCATCCAGGTCCTGGTATCCATTGCCTACTGTACCAAACCTGTGCATGATGTCAAATTGCAGAGTCCCTTTTACGGGTACCATTACCGTTTGATCGTCAATGATCCAGGTACTTTGAAAGGTGTTTTTTACTGGTTTGGCTTTAACAGGGGCGGCTTTCTGGCTCGCCACTGCTGTGCTGTCCTGTGCGTATGATGTAGTGGCCCGGAGTAAAAGCAGGCAACTCATCAGGCATAACGGTAGTATATACAGGCAGTTCGTTAAATTTATTTTTTGTTTCACGTTCTTGGTTTTTAGGTAGCTTTAATTATTAATTGCCCCGGTTCTTATCCAATCGTATATTTTTTGCCTGTCGGCAGCGTTTGGAATGTGAACCTGCATTTCTCCGTTGATCATCAAATACAATGTGCTTTGATTGGGGACCACGGTGTCAACAAATCCGCCGCTTAACAGGGCCTGGTAGGATGCACCGTCAGTAAGGTTCGGCTTTTCGGCCCCTGCCACGTGACACCCGGATAGGGCGCAATTAGCTGTAAAAATGGGCTGAATATCCTTGGCATAGCTGGTGGCTTGCGGTGGTGCAGAAGGATCTGACGAGTGCGGTATAATAACGTCTTTGTAGCACCCGGTTAAGCAAGCTCCCATTATCAAAAGGAAACCCGCAAATACTATTAGTTTTTTCATAGCAATTTCTCTTTTGGCGGTTACTTGTTATTAAAGTTCAAATTCATGTCGACCGTAATTACATCGGCGATGTCAGTCGCTGTGATACCAAAGTCCCTGCAATTAAACTGGAATTCCAGCTCCAGGCCGAAATAGCTCTCGGTGGTTGAAACCGCTGTTTCAGGAACGTAAGTCAATTTTCCGACGATCGATTCAGTGTGAGGTGCTGATAGCTGACCTTTCCATGTCATATTGAATGTGGCGAGGTATGCGTTGCTGGAAGGGTCAAACTTCACAGAGGTGGATTGGATATAGGCAATGTTTGTTACTGTCAGATTCTGTGTGCCTGAAACAAACGCTGTGGTACCCATGGTATTAAGAAAACAGCCCTGATCTCGTGCAGGCTGGCCGGTATTTGATGTATTGATCTGAACGTACCCGGCAAAATGCGTTTTTGCAGGCTGATTTTCGTAGAACGCCCAGGAAGTATCCGGTAGCGGCTGACCATTAGTAACATAGTTGATCATTTTGTCGGAGGTTATATTAGCAACCCCGAACGAGTTAAAACGACCGGTTAATGGCGCGCCGACAGCATCGAATGGCGTTGACCACATTACGTTGCTGTGAACCGCGTCCAGTTTCCACTGCGTTGTATCGCCCGCGGTGAGGCCCGGCAGGTGGACATGGTTGCCGTGATTGGTTTTGACCCCGGTTGATACCGAAGCGGGGACGGGATCGTTTTTGTGGGTACACCCAACGATGTATAATGTACCGCTGATCAGCAGTAATAACATCAGCAGTATTTTGTTACCTGGTAGTTTCATAAAAGTTGTTTTAATGGTGAAGAATTTTTTTAATTATTTACACACCAAAGGTATCCGGCCGGATTTTACACTGCCATGACGGTAGTCATACAATACAATGACCCGCGTCACCTTTTTTTACCAGAGAAATCGTGTTAAATGAATTGTGAGATAAGGGTTGTCTGCATTATCTTTTTAAGGACAGTGCAACGAACCGGATTTGCAGAATCAGAACTTAGATTTTTTGAACCGGGTGTACAGGAAAGATAAAAGGGTCAATAAAACAAGAGCGCCAAGGTTTAAAAGGAGGCTGTTGGTATAGATATCCCTGTCATTTTTCATCGTGTCGTTATTTGCCGATGAAGCAGATACTTGGGTAAGTAGGTCTTTTATTAAAAAGAAGAAGAATACCAGGCTATGGATCAAGCTCAAAATCCTGTTCCTGCTTATCGCCGGTATCCAGAAAAGAAGTGCGCAAACGCCCCATAACACTAACCGGGGCATGCGCATCGTCAATTTTATGTTTTCAAGGGAGTAGTCCGGGTATAATTTTTTTAATTCGAAACCCAGGAATAAAGTCGCTACCAGGGCGTATGCAAATGGTAACATGGAAACGGCCCTGTCGCCCAGTGAATTTTTTTCCGGGTTTTTTCCGGCAAAAACCATCACGATAGCATAAATCAATGGATAACCCGAAAAAAAAGCCATCAGTTCGAGTTGTTGCAGATAGGTGAAAAAACTGTTATCCATTTATAAATGTGTTATCGATCAGTTTGCGGGTGAAATAGATAAACTTCTGTAGCATTGAGCTATCTGCAGTTAATTTTAATATAATTCATGGTTACGCTGTCAGGCCTTAATTTATAGGACTGATGCAAATCGCTGCACGCGCCATTTTTGTCGTTCATTTTGATCTTTAGCAACGCCCTGGCCTGGTAAGCGTCGGGAAAGCTGTCAGGTTTCATCGAAATGGCCTGCGAAAAATCAGCCAACGCGCCCTTTTCATCTCTCGTTATCTGTCGTACAAACGCCCTCTCAGCAAAAGCGGCGGCATTTTTGGGGTCATATTCAATTGCTTTTGTGTAGGCCGCCTGTGAGCCGTCATGGTCGCCAACCTGCTCCCGCGCCACTCCCATAAAGTAGTAAACGCTTGTCATTTTTTTATCCATCGCCAATACTTTCTGAAAATCCAGCAGGGCTCCGAAATAATTGTGCATTTTAATCTCCAGCCGCCCCCTGTTAAAGTAGGCTGTTGTATCATCAGGCCTTAACTCAATGGCTTTGTTGTAAGCAATAAAAGCAAGGGTATAGGGTATTTTATGGCTTAGGCCCCTATTGCCTTCCTTAACATAATCAGCCTCAGAGGGACCAGAATGACAGCCGAGAAGCGCGAGCGGGAAGATGAAAATCAAATAATTTTTCATTGTTAAAATTAGAGGTAAGTTTTGTTTAATGGCTGATAAACGCTGCCGTTATTGTTACATTATTTTAAGCCGGCAAATTACACAGGTAAAAAGAGGCGAAATATGATGAAAGTCACTTTTTATATTGACACAAAAACCGATTTTGTGGGCTTAAAGCCACATTCCGGAACAACCTGTGGGACCCTTTGCGCCAATTATGAATGACGCCCTTTGGTTCGTCGTTAGCGCCTCACATACAGCGCATCGTCGGTCACTTTGCCGTTTCCGTTTGTTATAGCCACATCATTATTCCGCTAATAAGTTGCGATTCCTTTAAATTTGGCGTAATTAAGCGTACCTTTGCGCCAAATTTGAGGGGTATTCATGCAAAAGATCAGGAATATAGCGATAATCGCACACGTTGACCACGGTAAAACAACCTTGGTTGACAAAATATTACATAGCTGCGCCACTTTCAGGGACAACCAGGAAACCGGCGAGCTGATACTGGACAGTAACGACCTGGAACGCGAACGGGGCATAACCATTGTTTCCAAAAACGTTTCCGTTAGATATAAAGACGTAAAGATAAATATCATAGATACCCCGGGCCACGCCGACTTTGGCGGCGAGGTGGAACGCGTATTAAAAATGGCCGATGGCGTGCTTTTGCTCTGCGACGCCTTTGAAGGTCCAATGCCGCAAACCCGCTTTGTTACTCAAAAAGCTTTGGCCCTGGGTTTAAAGCCGATTGTAGTGGTAAACAAGGTGGATAAGGAAAATTGCCGGCCCGAAGAGGTTTATGAGCAGATATTCGAATTGTTCTTTAACCTTGAAGCTACCGAAGAGCAACTGGATTTCCAGGTGATCTATGGCTCATCAAAACAAGGCTGGATGAGCACCGACTGGAAAGTACCTACCGATAACATCTTCCCGCTGATGGATGCCATCCTGGAAAACATTCCCCCGGCGCCCGAAGTAGAAGGTACTTTGCAGATGCAGATCACCTCGCTGGACTATTCCTCATTTGTAGGCCGTATCGCCATCGGCCGTGTGGCACGCGGCGTGATCAGGGAAAATATGCCGGTATCGCTGGTAAAACGCGACGGTACCATTCAAAAATCAAGAATAAAGGAGCTATACACTTTTGAAGGCCTTGGCAAAGTAAAGGCTACAGAAGTAAAATCGGGTGATATATGCGCCGTAGTGGGCATCGATGGGTTTGACATTGGTGACACCATTGCCGATTTTGAAAAACCGGAGCAACTGGAGGTTATTCATATCGACGAGCCTACCATGAACATGCTGTTCACCATCAATACTTCGCCGTTTTTTGGCAAGGAAGGTAAGTTTGTGACGTCCCGCCACCTGCGCGACCGCCTGTACAAGGAAATGGAAAAAAACCTGGCGCTGAGGGTAGTTGAAACTGAGTCGCCGGATTCGTACCTGGTTTATGGCCGGGGCATTCTGCACTTGTCTGTATTGATCGAAACCATGCGCCGCGAAGGTTATGAGCTGCAGGTGGGCCAGCCCCAGGTTATTATTAAAGAAATTGACGGCGTAAAATGTGAGCCTGTTGAAACACTGATCGTTGACGTACCGGGCGATGTTGCCGGTAAAGTGATAGAGCTGGTTACCCAGCGCAAAGGCGACCTGTTAGTAATGGAACCAAAGGGCGATTTGCAGCATTTGGAGTTTGAAATTCCCGCGCGCGGCATCATCGGCTTACGTAACAATGTACTTACCGCCACAGGTGGTGAAGCCATTATGGCCCACCGCTTTAAATCATACGAGCCCTGGAAAGGTTCTATTCCCGGTCGGTTAAATGGCGTACTGGTATCCATGGATGGCGGCAAAACGACGGCCTTTGCCATCGATAAGTTACAGGACCGCGGTCGTTTCCATGTTGACCCGGGCGTTGATATCTATGAAGGCCAGGTTTTAGGCGAACACATCCGCGATAACGATTTAGTGATCAATCTTACCAAGGGCAAACAGTTAACCAACATGCGCGCTTCGGGAAGTGATACCAATGTGCGTATTGCTCCTGCCATCAAATTCTCATTGGAAGAATCAATGGAATACATCCAGGCCGATGAGTATATCGAAGTAACGCCGCAAAGTATCCGCATGAGGAAGATATATCTTACCGAAAATGAGCGTAAGGTAAATTCCAAGAAGTTTGTGAATCAGTAGGTGGGTTGAATAAGTTGATTAGATTAGATTGAGTTGATTAAGTTGTAAAGATTGGGACGATTTAAGCGGTTGATTGAGTTGGGTGCCGTTAGAAGCTAACGTTGTCCAACTTAATCAACCACTTAACCCAATCAACCAACTCATTAACTCAACTTACGATCAGCAAAGAAGATCATGGCGCGGCGCATAAATGTGGCGAATACAGGATCGGTGTTACCGTCCCCGGCCATGTAGCGTTCGTCTGTCACATACAAATTCGCAAGGCCTTTATAATTCGCTGCCCTCAGATCCGTTGGATCCGATACACCCCAAAAGCTGCGGATATTCGCATAATGCCGGGCAATCTGCTCCTGTACCACATCGCTCTCGGGGTTTTCATTCACCAGAGACTGGAGCGCCTGTCTGATCGCTTTTTGATCGGCTTTGAGCGCCTCGATGTTGAGTTTGGGCATTTCCAGCAGCGCCTTTTCCGACCGCACAACGGCCTCTTCGCCCCATTTTTCAATAGCTTCATTTCTCCATGCCGCCGCTTGCTCGCGGGGCAGGCCTTCATACAATTCTTCGTAATTCTGCATGGTTTTATTTTTTAAATGATTAACGGTTTTTTTTATGGTCTCCATTAAAGTATCCAGGCGTTTTCTTTTAGCGGCCAGGGCTGTCCGATGCCCTTCAAGGGCCGTTATCAGTTCGAAGTCGGGGCCGTCAAGAATCTGACGGATTTCTTTTAGCGGAAAATCAAGTTCCTTATAAAACAGGATCTGCTGCAGGCGCAGCAATTCCTTTTCACCATATTGCCGGTACCGTGACATAGTTCGCTCCGACGGTTTTAACAAGCCGATACGATCATAATGGTGAAGCGTGCGGACGCTCACTCCCGATAGTTTGGCCAGTTGTTTTACAGCATAATTGGCTTTCATTGTAATTTAATTAGTAACTGCCGCCAAAGCTATGCTATGACGTAAGGTAAGAGTCAAGTGTTTTTTGAAAATAATTTTTTTTAGCACGAAAAAAGCTGTTTTGCATTCATTTTATCTACCCGTCAACTTAGCCAACTAAATAATACATTTGCACAAATATGCGCTTCCCACAAATTCCCGGTTTTGACCAGCAGGCTTTCGAAAAGTATTTTAAAAATACAGGCGCGTTGTTTGTGGGCAGAGTGGGAAGTTTGGCCATTAAGTTTATCGTCAGCATTAGTGTTGCCAATTACCTGCTAAGCGCAAAAAATGGCGTGCTAAACGGTGGTATCAGCTACATATACTTTTTTTCGGCCGTCGCCACACTCGGTCTCGACCAATTTATTGTAAAAGAGCTTCATCAGCACCCTGAAAATCGCGACAAAATACTGGGTACCTCTTTTTGGATGAAGGTTATCGCGGGGTTTTGCTGCATCCCGCTGATATGGCTGGCTTACCAGGCTTACCCGCCCAAAGGAACGCCTTACGCCTACATTTTTATCCTTTCTGTTATCGGGATCATCCAGGCTTTTAATGTGATCGACTCGTACTTTCAAAGCGAAGTGCAATCCAAATACATTATGCAGGTGCAGATAACCGGCAACCTGGTTTCGGCCTTTATAAAGCTGGCGCTGATTTGGTTTAGGCAACCCCTTGTTTGGTTTGTTTACGCCTACACGTTTGATTTTTTTCTGCTTTCAGCAGGGTATTTTTTTACTTATCAGCGTAAACAGCGAAGCATTTTTAACTGGCGGTTTGATGCAGCCCTTGCAAAAAAGCTTTTCAAATATTCGTGGCCCCTGATGATATCAGGTATTATGGTGTCGTTGTATATGCGTATTGACGCCGTGATGCTGCAAAATATGAAAGGAACAAAAACAGCCGGCGCTTACGCCACCGTTTCAATGTTCAGCGAAGCATGGAATTTTATACCGGCGGTAATTGTTACCTCCCTTTTCCCTGCCATACTAAACGCCCGCCGGGATGACAGCGAACGCTACAAAAAGCGGGTTCAAAACCTGTACGATTTGATGGTTTACCTCAGCGTACCGGTCGCACTGGTTATTACCTTTGCATCGCCGTTGATATACAAAATTTTAAAGCCCGAATATGCTTACGCCGCCCCGGTTTTATCGGTGCATATATGGTCGGGCGTATTTGTATTCCTGGGCGCGGCAAGCAGCCAGTACCTCATAGCCGAAAATTACAATACGCTCACCTTTATCCGCACCGGCTTCGGCGCTATCGTTAATATAGTACTTAATATCTTTTTGATACCAAAAATGGGGATGATGGGTGCAGCAATCGCCACTTTAGTGGCTTATTTCAGCGCCAATTTCTTTATTTTGTTTATTCCGAAAGTGAGTAGCCAGGGGTTAATGATGTTTAAATCATTATTTTTAATTTCGCTGGTTCAAAAGGTCATTAAACGATGAGTAATAAACTTAATTTGCTTTTTAAGGTTTTTACCAGTCCGCGGCGGCTGCGCACCTTACTGTCATTTAATGATAAAGGCTACCTGGACGAAATTGGCTGGTTCCATTCGTTCGACACCAAAACGCCGGTCGACCAGGATAGCAATCCTATCCCCTGGGTTACTTATTCGTTTATTGACTTTATAAAGGAGCGCCTTAAAAAACAACATACCGTGTTTGAGTTTGGCTCAGGCAATTCTACCTACTTCTACGCCAAATATGCCGGCATCGTAGTTTCCGTTGAGCATGACAAGGAATGGTACGATAAGATCCTCAGCAGCAAACCCGAAAATGCGGAATTGATATTTTGCGAACTGGTGCGCGACGGCGATTACTGCCGTGTGCCGCAAAAGCTGGAAGAAACATTCGACATCATCATTGTTGACGGCCGGGACCGTGTAAACTGCTGCAAGCAGGCTATAAAGGCTGTTTCGGAAACCGGCGTCATTGTTCTGGACGATTCCGAACGCGAGTTTTATAAGGAAGGCATCAGTTTTTTAAAGAGTAAAGGGTTTAAAGAACTGGCGTTTACAGGCATTTCTCCCGGGCTGTTCTACCGCAAAGCCACCTCGGTTTTTTACCGACCCGAAAATTGCCTTGGGATTTAACTGGTTTTGATTGACTCGCATTTAACCCTATCCTTAAAATTTTGCTTGTAATTTCAAATAGTTAAAGACAGATGGGTTATATTTGATTTAAATAAAATCACTCAAACCTGATTGAACAATTCTAAATCCTGCCGCTTAGCATTAAAGCATGTTCAAATAAAAAAGGGCATGCGCCGTTTATCGTTACTCATTTTATTTATCACCATTCACTGTTGCGTGTGGGCACAGCAATTCAGGCCGAGATGGGTTAATGACCTCGGCGGTGGCAATGGCGGTGCGGCGGTGACCGATATCGCAACCGATAAAGACAACAATGTTTACGTTACCGGCGTGCTCAGTGCGGATTCCATTGATTTTGACCCCGGAACAGGTGTTAAATACCTGAGATGGGACGGTAATGCCGATGCATTTGTGGGTAAGTATAAGCCTGATGGCACACTGATATGGGTTGAATCTTTTCCCTCTATAAGTTTCAATACGAATTCGCAAGGTAACGCCCGCCCCATCGCCATTGCGGTAGATAAGGACGGGAATATTTCGATCAGCGGCTATTTCGTTGGTGAAACTTTAGACGCAGACCCTGGCCCGGGTGTCCATAACCTTACACCATATCGCCAGGCCGGCTTTATCATCCACCTGGATACCAATGGTAATTTTTTATGGGCTTTTGATACCGGGGACGACTCGATAGAGGGTGCTGAACAGGTAGCTGCCGACAGCCAGGACAACGTTATTGTTACCAGTACCTTCAGCGGTTCGCTTGTCGTCGGCGATTCCACCTACACTACTCCATACGAAATTAAATTTGGCCTTATTGTAAAATATAGCCCCAAAGGGAAAGTACTGTGGTCTATATCCCTCGGCAATTATGGTGGCGTGGCAAATGAACGGGCTGATGGTTGCCGCGTGGATAGCAAAGACAATATTATTGTCTCGGGGCTGTTTAACAGTATCGTCAACTTTAACCCGCTTGGAACTGCTTTCAATCTTACTGCCCCCAACCCCAGGGAGTCGTTCATTGCCAAATATGCTCCATCGGGCAATTTAACATGGGTGGACACCGTAAACACTAACGCGAATGGGATCAACTATCCATACGTCTCCATTATCGGCGTCGACCGGCAAGACAATATTTATTTTGATGCGGTATTTAGGCAGTTTGTTAGGTTCGGTGGGTCAGTTACCCTGAATGCACAAGGCTACGAGGATATTTGCTTTGCCAAATATACCCCATCGGGCCAATTAATATTTGCCAAAGCTATCGGCGGGTCGCCGTCGGCAACACTTACCAGTTTCAAGGTAGTGAGCGATAAAAACAACAACGTTTACCTGGCAGGGTACTTTGTGCACACGGTAAACTTTAATCCTAACCCCGGCAATCCCCAAAATCTTCAAAATCCGGGCGGAGGCATAGAATCATACGTAGCCGAATATGATCAAAACGGTAATTACATTTATGCATTTAGCAGCGGCAATTCCGCTTGTGGCTACACATCAGCCTTTGGCCTGGCCGTTGACGAAAATGGCAACATCGACGCCTGCGGGCAATTTTGTTCGACCGTCAATTTTGATCCGACGGGCTGTTCAACATTTAACGTAACCGCGATCGGCACCGGTGCTGATGGCTATTTTGTGCAATATGCGCCGGTAACCCTGAGCAATGATGTAATAGCCGCGCCAGCTGTGACCACCTTTTGCGCCAACGGCACGCCGGGAGCTTTTGCCGGCAGTACACCCTCAGGGGGCGTCGGCGGTTATACCTATCAATGGCAAAATTCTGCCGATAGTGTCAACTTCGCGAATATTCCCGGGGCCAATTCGATAAACTACACGCCGCCGGCGCTTACCGCCACCACTTATTACCGGCGCGTAGTATCGCAAACCTGCGCATCATCCATAACCAGCAATATAGTAGGCCTGCACCTCAGCAGTCCGCCTGCGGCACCGCAAGCATCTGGTGATACCGTTTGCTTAGGCACAACAGCCACGCTTGCCATTGTTTCGCCGCAGCCAAACCTTGTTTATAATTGGTATGCGAGCGCGGCGACTGATTCGGTGTTATTCACTGGCAATAGTTTTACCACCTTGGCTTTAAGCGCCACCACTACTTATTACGCCGAAGCCAGCTATGGCGCCGGAAGTTGCAGCTCAGCTGCGCGCACAGCTGTTACGGTGACTATTTTGGCTCCTTTAAGCGCCCCTGTTGTGACCGTTGGCCCCGTAACTGCAACCAGCATAACTTTTGAATGGACTGCCGTGCCAGGTGCAACCGGTTACCAGGTAAGCATTGATAGCGGTAAAACCTTTTCGAACCCTAGCTCGGGGCCTACCGGATTAACAACTGTTGTTTCAGGCTTACAACCCGGGAGCAGTGTTACCGTAATTGTGGAAGCTTCGGGAGGAACGCCTTGCCAGCTAAGCGCCGGTTCGGTGCCGGTGAGCGCGTCTATCCCCAAAAACGATCTGATTTATGTGCCAAACGCCTTTACGCCAAATGGCGATGGAAAAAATGATGAGGTGCACGTACACAGCGGGAGCATACAAAGCCTGACATTTTATATTTATGATCAATGGGGCGATTTATTGTTTACTTCGACAGACCTGCAAACCGGATGGGATGGTACGTACAGAGGAACTAAAGAGCCGGTTGGGGTATATGTGTATTTGGTTGAGGCAATTATGATAGATGGAAAAAAAGTGACCAAAAAAGGAACGATTACACTGATAAGGTGAATAAACGAATTATATCAATAGCCATTGTGTTATTTTATGTGGCAATTGGCCGCGTGAATGCGCAGATCGACCCGCATTTTTCGCAAATTTATGCCTATCCGCTGTGGCTTAACCCGGCCTTAACGGGTGTGTTTGATGGCGATGCCCGCTTTACCGCAAATTTTAAAGATCAATGGACCGGTATCACCAATGGCTATCAGACTGGCGCTGTATCGGCTGATTATAAGGCGACCGAAAAAGTAAGCCTGGGCCTAAACCTGATCAACCAGGTAGCCGGGTCGGCCAATTTTGATTACTTTGCTGCCTATGGCACATTTGGTTATGGCGTAGCGATCTCCGGCGATGGTACAAAAAAACTGCATTTTGGCCTGCAGGTGGGTTTTATCGATCGCAGTTTTAGCCCTGGCATGCTTCAGTTTGATGGCCAGTATAACCCATTGATAGGATACGACCCCAATATATCAAGCGGCGAAAACTTTTTGGCAAGCGATGCAATTATCTTCGATTCGGGCGCGGGGATTTACTATGAAGATGCCAGTGCCGGCGATAAAGTTCAGCTATTTGGAGGGGCCAGCATATTTCATATTAACGGCGCTTCCGACCCTTTTGCTGCACCCGGCACCAAAACGGTCTTACCGGTTCGTTATAACATTCACGGCGGCGTGAAAATAATGGCGTCGGAAAGCTTAAATATAACACCCAATGTTATATACGTCCGGCAGCAGCAAAACCAGATCAGGGCGGCTGACATTTATGCGGAGCTTAAATCAAAAGACGACAACAGCCTGATATTTGGGGCGATGTACCGGTGGGACGATGCGGTGGTTGCATCGTTTGGTTTTCATATAAAAAGTACGGTATTAGGCATTAGTTACGATATCAATACTTCCCCGCTAAATATGGCGACCAACGGGCGCGGCGGTCTCGAATTATCATTAAACTATATCTTCGGCAGCCATTCGGCCAATCCCTCCAACGCTTCCCCGGGCTTTTGAAGCGAAATGGTGAGTAGTTAGCAGGCTAATCATTCACCACTCACCACTTTCAAACAGAATGAAAGTTTATCCCCGTAAAATACCGGAATAAACTAAATTTGAGCCCTCAATAAAATGTTTAAATGGCGGAGCAGATCATCAGCGATAATGTAAAGGAAGCATACGACGAGTTTTATCAAAAACACGACGAAGCCTGGCGCATGCTGGGTGCTAAATACAAGGCACAGCATATTGTTGATGTGAGCCAGGGCCGCACCTTTAAAAAAGTACTGGAAGTAGGCGCCGGCGACGGCAGCATCTTAAAATTTTTGGCCGATGCAGATTTCGCCCCGGAATACCATGCGGTTGAGATATCGGACAGCGGGGTGGAGCATATCCTGGCCAGGAATATTAAAAATGTAAAATCGGTACAGGTTTTTGATGGTTATAAATTGCCGTTTGCGGATGATAGCTTCGACCTCATCATCCTTTCTCATGTTTTGGAGCATGTTGAACATGAACGCGTGCTGCTCCGCGAAATTAAACGCGTTGCCCGTCACTGTATCATCGAGGTGCCGCTGGATTACCGTTTTGGCGTGGATAGCCGGATCAAACATTTCCTCGCCTACGGGCACATCAACGTTTACACGCCGACTTCGCTACGGTATTTGTTAATTACCGAAGGCTTGGAGGTTGAAAATGATCTGACTTCAATGATTAGCCCCGAGGTAACTAAATTTAATACCTACGTGAATCAGAAGAAGCCGAAAAGCGTTATAACTGATGTAAAAATCGGCACAGAATATGCAATAAAGAATAGCGTCAGCAAGCTGTTCGGCAAAAAAATGAACGAAAAAATGGCCAACGCCTATACTGTGCTCTGTAAAAAATCCGTTGACCAGGTAGCAATTTTTTAATCAATGACAAAAAAATTCTAATTCGTGAGATTTGTATCAATTAGTGGAAATTATCATTCGTGTAATTCGATCAAATTCGTGAAAATTCGTGTCTATTAAATTAGTGCTTACTCATGCAAAACCTTGCACCGATTGCCTTATTTGTGTACAACCGGCCGGAGCATACCCGGAGGACGATCAGCTATTTGCAGAAAAATGCGCTGGCCGACGAGTCGCGCCTGTTTATTTTTTCGGACGCGCCTAAAACGGACGAGGATAAGGCAAAGGTAGACGAGGTAAGACAGCTGGTAAAAGAAGTGACGGGTTTTAAATCGGTAAAAATAACCGAGCGAAAAAAAAATCTTGGTCTGGCGGAATCGATCATCAGCGGGGTGACACAATTGGTGAACGAATATGGTACGGTGATCGTCTTTGAAGACGACCTGCTTTCATCGCCCTATACCCTGCAGTATTTTAATGAGGCCCTAACCCATTATAAAAACAGCGAAAAGGTGATGCACATCGGCGCATATATGTACAATATCGACAAAAGAGGCCTGCCGCAAACCTTCTTTTTCCGGGCCGCTACCAGTTGGGGATGGGCCACATGGGCAAGGGCCTGGAATGATTTTGAACCGGATGTGGACGTCCTGTTAAAGCAATTCGACCAAAAAAAGATCAGCCAGTTTTCCATTGAGGGCGCCATGAATTTTTGGAAACAGCTGCAAGGGTTTAAGGCCGGTAAAAACGACTCGTGGGCCATACGCTGGTATGCTTCCATATTTTTAAAAGGCGGGCTCACACTAAATCCTGTAGCATCTCTCGTCAACAATATTGGTAATGACGGAAGCGGCGTACATTCCAATAAAGAAAACATGTACGCGGTACAGCCGGCGCAGCAGCCGGTAACCCAGTTTCCAACTGAAATCAAAGAAAATCCACTGGCCTACCAGGCCATCAAAAACTTCCTGAAAAACCGCAAAGGCAACATCCTGCAGCGCGGAATCAGATTTGTCAGGCAGATACAAATAAGGTATTTTGTAAAGAAGGTGTAATTAATGGTCATTTCAAAGCCCTGAAAGGCCGTCATATATCAAACACTGGGCGAAGTCCTGTGTATTAGCCGTCATGCCATCATAAGCCCGGTAGAAACTATCCCTTCAACCCCTCAATCTCCTTCAACGTTTTAGGCAGGTATTTACCCAACAAGTGGCTGCCGGTTTCGGTGATCAAAAAGTTATCCTCGATGCGTATGCCGCCAAAGTCACGATAGGTGTTCAATACATCGTAATTAATAAAATCAGCGTACTTTTTCTCAGCTGCCCAGCGGTCGATCAATTCAGGAATGATATAAATACCCGGCTCAACAGTGAGTACAAATCCTGCTTGCAGCTCGCGGCCAAGTCGCAATGATTTCAAGCCGAACACCGTGTCTTTTTTCAGCGTATCGGTATAGCCAACATTGGGTTCACCCAGGTCTTCCATATCATGGGTGTCCATGCCTAGCATATGTCCCAATCCGCACTGAAAAAACATGGTATGCGCACCTTCGGCTACCGCCTCTGCCGCATCGCCTTTCATCAGGCCTGCCTGTGTAAGCCCTTCAACTAATTTTTGGCTGGCCGCCAGGTGGATATCTTTATACCGCACGCCGGGTTTTAACATACCGATGGCATGATCCATCGAATTTAATACTACCTCGTATAATTCTTTTTGGCGGCTTGTAAAAGTTCGACCAACGGGGATGGTACGGGTGAGGTCTCCGCCGTAATGCATGGCATTTTCGGCGCCGATATCAATTAAAACCATACGCCCTTCTTCCAGCGTATTGCCGTAATAATGGGTATGCAACGTTTGCCCGTGCGTGGTGATGATGGCGGGATAGCCCAGCCGTGCATTGGCAGCCATCGCGGCTTCTTCGGCTTTGGCCACCAGCTCATATTCTTTTATGCCCGGGCGTGTGTGTTTAATAACTGCCAGCTGCATATCAACGCTGATAGACACCGCATTTTCCATCTGCTCAATTTCCAGCGGCGTTTTGATCACGCGCTGGGCAATAACCGCTTTAATAAGCTTTAAGGAAACATGGTCGGCAATATCTTCCAAGCTAACATTGAGCCAATTGGCCAGCTTGATCTTATTTTCAGGGCGATAAGGCGGCAGGATGTGCACTTTTCTACCTGAGGTAATAGCCTTGTGAATATAATGCACCACCTGCAAATAAGGGTTGGTTTGATCGATACCCACCATGGATGCCATTTCCTTTACGGATGGCAATGTCCCCGTCCAGATAATATCGTCTATGCTTAACTCATCGCCAAAAATTACTTCTTCGCCGGTTTCAGTATCAATTACTGCGCAAAGCATCGCAACATCCAGCCCGAAATAATAAAGGAAACTGCTGTCCTGGCGGAAGGGATAGCAATTGTCTTTATAGTTCATGCTGCTGTCCTCATTGCCTAAAAGGAGGATGAGGCCGTCTTGCCCGATAGTTTGCTTTAATGCCGCCCTGCGGTCGATATAAACCTGTTGGTCAAAAAGCTGAAGTCTCATTGGTTGATATTTATACTAATTCTTTTTCACACCCTTCACCCATATATATGGCGAAAGCGCCTTGCTTTCCACAGGGACTATCTTTGTAAAGGCCTTCCCCGCTACCCAAATTGCTTTTGCAATGGCCTTTGCAAATCCGCTTTGTTCCGATTTATTTTCCAGCCATACAGTAAACCGGCCGTGGTAGCTGCTCTCCACTTCGGTTAAGCCGAGCTCGGTAAAATAGTTGGCAAGCAGCTTTGGGTCCATGCTGCTGATGTTGTGTTTGTCGTAGTTCTCTTTATCGAATTTACGCTGCACCCAGCCGTTTACGCTTTTAAAGTTTGGCAGGGTGATAAACAGCACGCCGCCGGGTTTTAAAAATTGCAGGTGGGTTTGGATAATGGCCCTGGTGTCGTTGAAATGTTCAATCAACCCAAAAGATAAGACCATGTCATAAGGTTTTTCCACCTTGTATTCAAACAGGTCGGCTTCAATTATGTTGATGTCGCCCGGTTTCAGGCCGTTAGCTTCCAGTAATTGGTTGATCAGCCCTTCATGAATAAAATAGTCGAACAACGTGGTATCAAGCCCCAGGTATTTCTTCAGATAGACTGCGTAATAGCCTGGAAAGCCCCCCAATTCAATCGCATTTTTGACATTTTTTTGTTTGATCAGGCCTGCCAGGATATCGCCAAACACATAGTTTGGTTTGAGCTGAAAAATGAGCCCTTTTCTTGATTCCCAAAAGGACTTCCAAAAAGCGCGGTCTGTTAAATTTTGTTCCATTTAATTTCCCTGGCCCGAAGCCGTCTGCTCTGTTATAATTGTATTTTCTAAAATTCTTGCCGGGTTACCCACAACTGTACAATTTGAAGGGACGTCTTTCGTAACTACCGAACCCGCGCCGATGATCACGTTGTCGCCGATAGATACATCGCCAATAATACACACATTAGCACCAATATCTACATTATTGCCAATGCGCGGGCAGCGGCTGAACGTACCATCGGCCAATTTTTTGTGACCGATAGTTGTCGAGTTTCTTAGCGTACAATGCTCGCCTATCACGGTGCTTTTGTTTACGATCAAAGCTTGTCCATGATACAATGACAGGCTTTTGCCGATAGTCAGCTTCCGCGGCAGCTCGATACCCAATACCCACTCTACCCAAAAGCGATAAAGCATCAGGTAAGGATAAAAGATGATCTTGGTGACGGCGTACCGGTTAAAAACCTGTACCAAACGGAACGAAAACAATACGGATTGTGCTTTAAAATTCTGGCGGTTGGCGCTCCAGTCCTGGAATAAATAAGCAAAAAAATTCATTTAATAATCTGTCCGTTTTGTTTTACCGCAGCTTCAAAAGTAAAGTTTTCATTTCAGAATTGTTATACTTGCCGCTAAAATAGCGCCGCCCGATGAAAGTTACCCTGATCAATACCTCTGATGCCGGCGGCGGCGCACCGGCAGCTTGTATGCGGTTGCTCAAGGCACTTGAGCAAAAGCAGGTTGATGTGCAGATGCTGGTTGAGGAAAAGAAGACCGCAGAAACACGGGTTACATCAGTTGGGGCAAGTTTTTTTGGTAAAATACGGGACGGTTTTAACTTTTTTTTTGAAAGATTGCCTTTTATCTGGTTTAACGCAAGATCACGGGAAGTAAGATTTGCATTTTCGCCGGCGAATGTTGGAACAGATGTGAGTACACACGCGGTGGTTGCCAATGCTGATGTGCTGCATTTGCACTGGATCAATTCAGGCTTCCTTTCTATCAACGATATTGAGCGGCTTTTACAAACAGGAAAACCCATAGTTTGGACATTGCATGACATGTGGACCTTTACCGGCGGCTGTCATTACGCCGGGGACTGCGACCATTTTACGACCGAATGCGGTAACTGCTGGATGTTGAGAGATCCCGGAGATGATGATCTTTCTCATTCCGGTTGGCTGAAGAAGGCCGAGATGTATAAAGCGGCTAAAAACGTATTTTTTGTAACCTGCAGCAACTGGCTGGCAGGGGTGGCTAAAACCAGCTCGCTGTTAAAGGATTTTCGGATTGAAGCGATACCTAACCCTATTGATACAGCGCTTTTCTCGCCCGGGGACAAGGTGAAAGCCAGGGAAAAATGGAATATAGATTCAAATCAAAAAATAATATTGTTTGGCGCGGCCAACATCCTGGACCGTCGCAAAGGCATTACCCACCTGATCGGGTCACTAAATGAACTAAAGGAAAAATACCCCGATTTGAGCGATGTGGCTATAGTAATATTTGGTAAAAATAAATCGTTCGATACCAGCGCGCTGCCTTTTAAAGTATACGAGATGAGTATCATTAGCTCACAGCAGGATATGGCCTTATTATACAACCTGGCTGATGTTTACGTTACGCCTGCTATCGAGGATAACCTGCCCAATACGGTGATGGAAGCACTGGCCTGCGGCACGCCAGTGGTGGCATTTAACACGGGAGGCATTCCCGATATGGTCGACCATTTGCAAAACGGGTACCTGGCCGAATTTAAGTACACGGGTGATTTTGCAGCCGGAATACATTATGTATTGACATCGGATAAAAAAAATGAACTGTCGGCAAACGCACGGAAAAAAGTTTTGGATAATTTTACAAACGATATAGTCGCCGAAAAATACATAGCCGTTTACCAGTCAATTTTAAAGAAGTGAAGGAATTTAAGCCGGTTCTGTCGGTTATCACTGTTGTTTACAATAACGCAGAGCACATTGAGCGCACCCTGCTTTCTGTTCTTACACAAACTTACCCGAATATAGAATACATCATTGTTGACGGCGCATCCACCGATGGAACTTTGAAGATCATTAACCGGTATCGAAGTCTCATTTCAAGATTATTCAGCGAAAAGGACGAAGGAATTTATGATGCAATGAATAAAGGACTCGCGGCAGTCACCGGCGATTACGTGGTTTTTATGAACTCAGGGGACGAGTTTTATGATTATTACACGGTTGAAAAGGTTTTTGCTTCATCGCCGGACGCTGATATTTATTATGGCGAGACAGAAATGATCAACGACGAGGGGGAGAGTTTAGGCCAGCGCCGGCACCAGGCGCCCGAGCAGCTCGACTGGACTGGGTTTAAATATGGCATGAGCATCAGCCACCAGGCCATTTATGTCCGTTCGTCGCTTGTATTGCCGTTTGATCGCCGTTACAAATTGAGCGCCGATATTGACTGGATAATACGCATAGCCGCCAGGGCTGAAAAAATTGTCAACGTACACCAGTACGTCGCCAAGTACCTGGTGGGCGGCATGTCAAAAGCGAGGCATCGGCAAAGCTTGATGGAGCGGTTTGATATTATGCGGCGTTACTATGGTTTTTTCCCGACTGTAGCCAACCATTTGGTGATTGCAGGCAACCTTGTCAAATACTGGCTGAAACACCGCCGGACGAATGATTAGGGGTTAGTTGTAGTAGGTTGTAAGGGTTGTAAAAGTTCAAACCAGTAAACCGCTTAAACTTTTACAACCTTATTTCAGTCATTTCTTTACAGGTGCCGGTGCCAGCGCTTCTGTCTTCTTTTTCCTCGTTTCAGCATAAACCGCGCCGCCCAGCGCCAGGATCATGATCACAGAACCGGCGAGTGAAATTGTTTCGCCGGTATAATAAGACGCCGGGTGGAATTTAAACTCGATCTTATGGTTACCGGCAAGGATCTGTGCGGCACGCAATACGTAATCAGCACGGAAATACGGCGCCTCTGCGCCATCAATATACATTTTCCAGCCTTTATTGTAGTATATCTCCGAAAAAACCGCCACCTGCGGACTGGTTGACCCGCTTTCATATACCATATCGTCCGGACTGTATTTTACCAGCTTTATCGTGCCGTTTGCGTCATTGGCGATCGCCAGTTTGGTATCGATCGACTTTTTGAACCTTTCATCAACTATCGCCTCATCTTTTGGCGCAAATGAGCTGATAGCCTGCATTTCCTGGTCGGCATTTGGCACAAATTTTATTTTCTTTACAAACCAGGCATGGCCGCAGGCGGTTTCGTTTTGTATCATTTTCAAATTACCTCCCGTATCCTGTGTAATCACGTACTTGGTGTTCAACATATCAAGTACATCATGGTTCGGTGGACTTATAAGTATCTGATTGTCCACCAATTCATCAAATCTTTTTAAACGGGCGGCCGAATAACCGCCGATGCTTTTATGAAAGAACGGTGTGTAGCTGTCGGTTTTAAGGTCGCGCGTTAAATTAAATACTCTGAAATCAGGGTCGGTATCCCGGTCGATGATCTGGTCGACCTGGCTGGGCTGTACCAACTGGCTGACGTCTTGTTTCTCCTGGAAATCTGAGTCCTTCAAATACCTTTTGTCAACCTGCCATAAATCGGCCAGTATCAGCACAAAAAAGCCTATTGATAGTACCGTTGCATTGACTTTTTGCTTGATAAATGCCCAAAGCAGTCCGAAAGCGATCACAATAAATATCAGCGATCTGAGCGCATCCATCCGCTCAATACCTTCCCTGTCGTTTTGCAAAGCCCGCATAATGTCGCTTGCCATTTGGCCATTGCCTTTCAGCACCTTTGTTAGGTTGGCGATGAAGGCTGCCTGGTTGCTTTGCCTGAAGCTTAAGAATATTTCGGGGTATACCAATAATACTAACGTGACGCCACCGGTAATATAAAAGGACCATAGCAGTTTTTTAAATAATTCTGCCCTGTTCGTCTCTCCCGAAATCAATTCGCCAATAGCCAGCAAAGCCAGTATCGGCACAAATAACTCCGTGATAGCCAATATAGATTCTATTGCCCGAAACTTATTGTAAAGCGGAAAATAGTTGAAGAAAAAATCGGATACATACGGGAACGAACTGCCTATTGACAATAGAGTAGTTAGTACTACGGTCCCTAATATCCACCACTTTAATGGATTTTTAACAATAAACAGGCCGAAAATGAACAGAAAACAGATAACGGCCCCAAAATAGTGGGGTCCGGAGGTAAATCGTTTGTCGCCCCAATAACTGCTCAGTTCAAGTCCAATGCCGGCTAACTGCTGCACCGCATTGCCGACCTGCTCCGGTGGAATACCGGCGGTTACAAGGGCTTTATTGAGGTCGGAGTTGGGGAGATCAATTGATCCAAGGCCGGAGTCGCCGCCGTAAGCGTTGGGCACCAGGAACGTGAGGTTTTCCCCAAAGGTTTGGCTATATTCATAAGCATAGTCCTTGGGCAAACCGTTGCTTGGCTCTTTTGTGTGCTGGGTTAAATTTGACGGCCCGCGGATGGTATCCTGTCCATAGTCAGCGGTGCTCCATAGCAACGAGGCATTTACAACAACGGCAAGAATAACTGCCACGCCGACAAATGCAAGTGATTTTAGGAATACCGGTATCGTTTTATTCCGGATGGCGCGATACAGCTCGATACCCGCCAAAATCAAAATGGCGATGAGCAGGTAATAGGTCATCTGGATGTGATTGGCACGTATTTCGAGCGCCAGGAAAAGCGCCAGTAATGAACTGCCGAGCCAGTATTTTCCGCGCAGGATCAAAAGCAAACTTGCCAGGATAGGCGCAAAAAAAGCAATGGCAAATGCCTGGTTGGTATGTCCTGCCGTCAGCAAAATAATATTATAGGATGAAAAAGTGAACGCAATTGCTCCCGCGGCTGCTATCCAGGGGTTAAGTTTCAATACTGAGAATAAGAAGTAGGAGCCAAACAAAAGCAAAAAAACGATGTACAGGGGGTTTGGAAAGGTGGCAATTAACGCGCTTACGATGCCGGTAGTGATGTTATTGGGGTAGGGGGCCCATATCTGGAAAGTGGGCATGCCGCCGTATATCTGGTTGGTCCACAATATGGTGGTATCTTTCGCTTTGTAGTCGTTAATTTCTTTTTGGGTCGACTGGGCGCCGATCACATCGCCAACCCCTAAAGTTTTTCCCTGGAATGCAGGAGTAAAGTAAAAAAAGCTAATCAGCAGGAAGATACCGGCAATCAAAAAGTGAATGCCGTTGCGCTTGAACCAATTATTCATCTGAATATTTTAAAGAGGGTGATTTTATTTGTCAAAAATAGAAATTAGATTCAGAATAGGAATTATAAGATTTATTACACGATAGGCGGGGAACGGCCGACCGGGGGTAGCCTATGGCTACATCATTCGGAAGATAAAAAAGACTGCGGCCAGCATTGCCAGGCTGAAAACATAAGCGTATAAAATAATTTTGTTTTCAAATTCCTCCAGGTTGCGGCGGATGGTGAAAAAGTTGTAAACGGCAAGCCCGCCTTCAACTACCCAAAAAAACCAGTTAACATGTTCTTTATCGCTAAACAGGCTCAGTGCCCCGAAGGTTACTATAAAGTTGGCAATGATGAGCAGCAATATCGGTGGGGTATTGTTATGCCTCGGTCTCCGCTTAAATATTTCTTCGGGGATCATTGCCTGGATTTATTTTAGCTCTTCGTAATCGATAAAATCGCCCTCTGAATCAGGTATCGAACCCTTTTTTTTTGCCTTGGGTGGTACAAAATCAACTTTTATTTTGCCGGGACCTGCGTTGGTGCGGTTGTAATTTTGATGCTGGTTGTCAGTTGCTCGATATTGTTGCTGTCTTTGCTGTTGTTGCTGCTGTGCCTTATTTACCGCATTTTCAAAAAGCATTGGTACAAAAATACGGAACAGCGCTTTTGCAATGTAGTAGATAACAATAACTATGATGAGAAAATCAATAAACTCGCCCATTTTCTTAAAAAAATTTAGCCTTCAAATATAAGTATAATAACGTCAAAATAGTTTTGGTATGATGTCCCTTTGATTTTTGACATAAGCCCGATACGATTGTTACACCAATTCGTCCGAATTTGAAGATTTGACAATTTGAAGATTCTAAAGTTGTTGATAACCAATTTTCATACCTTCAAATCAACCAATTTTCAAATCTTCAAATCATCTGCACATCAAAACTTCTCTGCCATCATTTTCTCCAGGGCAAACATTTCATCGCGCAGTTTGGCTGCCAGCAAAAAGTCCATGTCTTTGGCGGCGGCAACCATGTCTTTACGCGTATTCTCGATAGATTTCTTCATATCGGCTTTGGTCATGTATTGCACGATCGGGTCGGCGGCGAGCGTTACCGTATCCGTTTCGACATAAGCTTTTTGAACGCCGCCCTTAAAGTCGACAACCGAAGTTTGCTCAATAATTTCCGTCCGCGATTTACCCACCGTCCTTGGCACGATGCCATTTTCCAGGTTATACTGTATTTGTTTTTCGCGCCGGCGGTTGGTTTCGTCCATCGTGATCTGCATCGAATCGGTTATCGTATCGGCGTACATGATCACCCTGCCCCGGTCGTTACGTGCGGCGCGGCCAATCGTTTGTATCAAAGATCGCTCCGAACGTAAAAAGCCTTCTTTGTCCGCATCCAGGATCGCTACTAACGATACTTCGGGCAAATCCAATCCTTCGCGTAACAGGTTTATCCCTATCAAAACATCAAACTCGCCCAAACGCAAGCCGCGCAAAATTTCAACCCGCTGCAAAGTTTTTACTTCCGAGTGAATATACCGGCACTTGATGCCCAGCCGGTCCATGTATTTAGCCAGCTCTTCGGCCATGCGTTTGGTTAGGGTGGTTACCAGTACGCGGTCGCCCATTTTTACGGTTTTGTCCACCTCTTCCAGCAGGTCGTCTACCTGGTTGATCACTGGCCTGACATCTATAACAGGATCAAGCAAGCCGGTTGGCCTGATTACCTGTTCAACCACCACACCGCCCGATTTTTCCAGCTCAAAATCGCCGGGTGTAGCGCTTACATAAATAGTTTGCGGCGCAAGGCGTTCAAATTCCTGGAAGTTGAGCGGCCTGTTATCCAGCGCCGCCGGTAAACGGAAGCCGTATTCAACCAACGATATTTTACGCGACCGGTCGCCGCCGTACATGGCCCTGATCTGCCCGACGGTAACATGGCTTTCGTCTATCACCATCAGGTAATCGTCCGGAAAGTAATCGAGCAGGCAGAACGGTCTTGCACCCGGCAGCCGCCCGTCAAAAAAACGGGAATAATTTTCAATGCCCGAGCAATAGCCCAGTTCGCGTATCATCTCCAGGTCGTAATTTACCCTTTCTTCCAGTCGCTTGGCTTCCAGGTAGCGGCCGTCGTCGATAAATTGTTTCTTGCGTGTTTCCAGCTCTTCCTGTATGGCCCAGATGGATTGGGTAAAACGTTCACGCGGCGCAACATACAAGTTGGCGGGGAAAAGCACCATATGGGTCATCTTTTCCATTGTTTTGCCGGTGCTTACGTCAAACGTGCTTAGTTCTTCAATATCGTCACCAAAAAAGGAAACGCGGTAAGCGTGGTCCATATAGGCGGGGAAAATATCTACGATGTCGCCCTTTACCCTGAACGTACCACGCTTAAAATCGGCAGTTGTCCTTGAATACAAAATTTCGACCAGCCTGTGCAAAAAAGCGTTGCGGCTTATCCGTGTGCCCACAGCAAACCTGAAAACAGAATCTTTGAAATCCTCAGGGTTACCCATGCCATAAATGCAGGAGATAGAGGAAACCACTATCAAATCCCGCCGTCCGGACATCAGTGCTGAAGTGGTGCGCAGACGAAGCTTTTCAATTTCTTCGTTTATCTGCAGGTCTTTTTCAATATAAGTATTGGTAGTCGGGATGAAAGCCTCCGGCTGGTAATAGTCGTAGTATGATACAAAATAATTCACCGCGTTCTCCGGGAAGAATTGTTTAAACTCGCCGTAAAGCTGGGCAGCCAGTGTTTTGTTGTGGCTGAGCACCAAAGTAGGCTTTTGGGTTTGTGCAATAACATTGGCAATCGTAAAAGTTTTACCCGAGCCGGTAACGCCAAGCAAGGTTTGGAACGGATCGCCGGCGTTTACGCCTTCAACCAATTGCCTTATGGCTTCGGGTTGGTCGCCAGTGGGTTGATATTGAGATGTTAAATTGAAATCCATAGATGAAGTGCAAAAATACGAATTAGTGAGCAGAGATTAGAGCTCAGCTGATAGCCCTAAGCCCCTAATCTTTTCTGACAAAATTAGTGGCCGGGTTGACAACGGTATGTCAGCAGGGAATGTTTAAACCCGGATGATACATTGACCAGACAATGAGAGTGGAATTCAGTTCCAGAATTGGCGGGCTTATTTTACCTTTGGCCTCAAATGCACGCTGCTTCCAATAAATATAAACACATCTTTTTCGACCTCGATCACACCATATGGGATTTTGATAAAAACGCGGAGGAAACGCTTTATGAGTTGTACGATATTTACCGTTTAAATGAAATTGGCTTGCCATCGGCAGCTGTTTTTATAGCAACGTATACACGCAATAACCACCAGCTTTGGGCCGAATACCATACCGGCAAAATTACCAAAGACGAACTCCGTGAAACCCGGTTCAGGCGGACATTCCTGGAACTTGGTGTTGCACCCGAATTGCTGCCGGTAGCCTTTGAGGATGATTATGTAAAACTGTGCCCAACGAAGACTAATTTATTCCCTCACGCGCATGAAACCTTGCAGTACCTGCAGGGCAAATATACCTTACACCTCATTTCCAACGGTTTTAAAGAGTCTTCAGAAATGAAGATCGCTAACACCTATATCGGCAAGTATTTTGAGCAGGTTATCATTTCAGAGAATGTCGGCGTTAATAAACCTGATAAGGCCATTTTTGAACATGCTTTACAAGTGGCCGGTGCGGAAAAAAATGAAAGCCTGATGATTGGCGACAGCCTTGAAGCTGATGTTTACGGCGCGCTGAATTTTGGCATGGATGCCGTCTATTTTAACCCGTTTAACGCGCCAAAACCGGAGGACGTACCGCTGCAGGTTACTCACCTAAAGGAACTGACGATAATATTGTGACGCTGAAAGAACACATATAACGTAAGTCCTCGTAATTTTGCTTTAATTCAACCATGCGTATTACCATCATCGGTTCCGGAAACGTTGCTACACACCTTGCGGCGGCATTTAAAAATGCAGGCCACCAGATTGTACAGGTTTACAGCCGCGATGCGCAGCATGCCGCTTTGCTGGCTTATCACGTGAAAGCAGACGCGATCAATAATTTACAGCGGATCGATCCGGAAACCGATTTGTTTGTGGTGGCTGTAAAAGACGATGCTATCGTTCCGATAGCGCGTGAGCTGGCAAAGTTTAAAAAACTAACCGTTCATACCTCGGGTGCCACGGACCTGGCGACTTTAGCGGCGATAATCCCGGAGGCCGGCGTTTTTTACCCCCTGCAAACATTCAGTAAAGAGAAAGAGATCGACTTTTGGTCGGTGCCATTGTGTATTGAAGGCGCCGACGAGGGGACGATGGTCAAACTGGAGCACCTGGCGCGGACGATCAGCAATAATGTTTACCGTATAAATTCGCAGCAACGCAAAGTACTGCACCTGGCTGCCGTTTTTGCCTGCAATTTCCCGAACTATTTGTATGATGTGGCCCGGAATCTTTTGGCGCAGAGTGACATGAACTTTGAAATGCTGAGGCCTTTGATATTGGAAACCGCCGAAAAAGTGCAGCATAATTTGCCCGCTGATGTGCAAACCGGCCCGGCTGTTCGGGAAGACGAATTGACCATGGCAAATCACCTGCAAATGCTGAAAGACAAGCCGCAACTGAAAACGATATATGAGCTGTTAAGTCAGGGTATTATCACAAACAAAAAAGCCGGACGCTGACCGCCGGTAATTTTGTTACTTTTGCGCCAATGGACATTTTTAAAGTAAAGATAAACTTTGAGGATAAGGCGCTGCAAAGTATCGAGCTGCCGATTGCCGAAGGGGAATCAGTGCTTGACGTTTGCCTGGAAAACGGCATCGAACTGCAGCACAACTGCGGCGGAGTATGCGGTTGCAGCACCTGCCATATTTACGTAAACAAGGGGATGGATAACATCCAGGAAATATCAGACAAGGAAGAAGATTTTATCGACCGTGCTGTTAACCCGCGCATCAATTCGCGCCTTGGCTGCCAGTGTGTGGTGATTGACGGCGATATAGAAGTAACGCTACCTGATCAATCCGGCTTCCTCGGGCATTAATTGAGGATTATACCGATTGTTTTTTGATTACACCGATTTGATTTCTAAATAAGCTTTTAGACAGACAAAAATGACAGACAACAAATTCAGCCTGCCTATTCATTGGAACGACCATGAAGACATTGCTATGGAACTTTATGAAAAGTTTGGCGATGATTTCGACGAGTCGAAGATATACCGGATACGTTTTACCGACCTCCTGGAGTGGGTGCTTTCGCTGCCCAATTTTGCCGGCACGCGCGAGCAATCAAACGAAGGCCACCTGGAACAAATACAGTCGGCCTGGGTATATGAGTGGCGGGATAACCAGTAGCTTCAGTTGGCAGTGGCAGTCAGCAGTGGCAGTTTGAAAGACTACCATCTGAACGTAATCGGTAAAATCAATTTAAAATCGGTGCAATCCCTTAAATAATGGAGTCATTCCTAAACAAACTTAAAGACATTACAACCCTCATTTTCGATGTGGACGGCGTGCTGACCGATGGCACTATTTTCGTATCGGAAGAAGGGGTGCAAAGCCGGGCCTTTAATATTAAGGATGGATATGCCCTGCAACTTGCGGTAAAATGCGGCTATAATGTTTGCGCCATTTCGGGCAGCCGCTCAAAAAGTGCGCTGTACCGCCTGAACGGCTGGGGATTAAAAGATGTATACCTGGGCACCCACACCAAAGTTGAAAAGGTGAAGCTTTATTTGGAGGAAAAACATGTACTACCCGAGAAAGTGCTTTATGTAGGTGACGACATTACCGACCTGGAAGCGATGAAACTGGTAGGCCTGCCCGTTTGCCCGGCAGACGCCGCTGAAGAGATAAAAGCCGTCAGCAAATACATTTCGCCTTTTAACGGCGGCAAAGGGTGTGCCCGCGATATTATTGAAAAGGTATTGAAAATACAGGATAACTGGTTGAACGATAATGCCTACAGCTGGTAGGGGTTTGTTCATAGTTGATAGTCCGTGGACCATGGCAGATTTTCGTGATTGACTAACATTCTTCTCAAATAAAAAAATTGCCATGGACTATGGTCCATGGTCTATGGACTCAAAAAGATGAAACTCATCCTCGCATCCAAATCACCCCGCCGTCAGGAATTATTGAAGCTGATGGGTATTGATTTTCGTATCGTTTTAAAAGAGGTGGATGAGTCCTATCCCGCCGATCTGACACCAGAGGAAGTTGCGGTTTACATTGCGGAAAAAAAAGCAAAGGCTTTTGACGAATCCGTTACAGATGAGATTGTGCTGACTGCCGACACCATCGTTTGTGTTAATAACCAAATATTAGGCAAACCTGACGACGCGGCCCATGCCATTGAAATGCTGCAAACCCTCTCGGGCAGGATGCATCACGTTATTACCGGGGTTTGCTTGTTGTACAAGCACCGGTACCATAGTTTTTACGATGTATCCGAAGTCTATTTTGGCGAATTGACTGACGGCGAAATAGAAGACTACGTAAACAAATATCAACCGTTTGATAAGGCGGGCTCTTATGGTATCCAGGAACGTATCGGACTGATTGGCATCGAACGGATCAATGGCTCATATACTAATGTGGTTGGTTTGCCGACAGAAAAATTGTACCGGGAGTTGATGAAATTGTAGAGACGCGATGCATCGCGTCTCTTACGGCGTTTCCTCTGTTTACAAAGCGTTTTGGTCGACCTTGCGTCGCGTTTATTTCACCGCCATCGTATTATTCTTCCGGTTCATATCCGGCAAGGCTGCATCCGGGTCGACGGTCACACTTTCTGCTTCGCTGGTGGTTGAAAAAACAAAAGTGACAGATCTATTTTGCAGCCATGTTTCTACAGGCAGGTTCATGCGTTTTTTGGCGCCGTTCTTCAACTTAACCTCAATGGCAAAAGGCATGGCCATTTGGTCCTTATTGGCTACGGTAACCTGTATACCCTGCTTTGGGTCGTTGTTTATATAATGAGCGTCAATGAGCGCCAGGTCGAGCGACCAATTATGGTAAAACCAGCCGTTCCAAAACCAGGAAAGATCCTCTCAGCCACCGTTATCCATCGACTTGAAAAAATCATCCGGCTGGGGATGTTTATATGCCCAGTTATGGATATAGGTACGGAATGCATAGTCGAAACGGTTGTTGCCTAATATTTGCTCGCGCAGCAGCACCAGGCCAAATGCGGGCTTATAGTACTCTATCGGATGGCGGTATTTCTCCGGCACTGCATCCGCAGCGGTAATGATGATGGGCGCATTGGGGTCGGCAATGGTGGGTACGATCTCATCCGCAGGGTTGCCTTTGCCCGGTGCATATTCACCATCGCGCTTAGGCGCATATTCGCCATGGTTAAATTCATCGGCCGCATACACATCAATAAACGTGTTAAAACCCTCGTCCATAAAAGCATAACGGCGTTCGTTGCTGCCAACGATCATCGGGAACCAGTTATGGCCTATCTCGTGCGCCGTTACCCAATATAACTCGCCGCCTTTATCGTTTATCCCATCGAATACGATACCCGGGTATTCCATCCCGCCGGCGATGCCCGCCTCGTTAACCGCAACAGGGTATGGGTAAACAAACCATTTCCCCGAAAAATACTCAATAGATTTTTTTAAATATTCGGTAGCGCGGCCCCAGGCATCGTTCCCTGCACTTTCCACAGGGTAAACAGACATGGCCAGCGATTTTTTCCCGCCAGGCAAATTCACCCTCGCCGCATCCCACATATAAGCCCGGGAGGCGCCGAAGGCTACATCGCGCGTGTTGTTCATCCGGAAATGCCAGGTGAGTGAGCCGCCTGTTTTAGGACGGGAGGATGCCTGGGTAACCTCCTCCGCGCTGCGGATGATGATGGTTTTGTCGCTGTTGCGCGCCTCGTTTACACGGGCGATTTGTTTGGCGGTTAAAACTTCATTCGGATTGAGTAACTCGCCCGAGCCGCCGACGATCATATCCGACGGCAGGGTTACTTTATAGTCGATGTCGCCGTACTCTAAATAAAACTCGCCGGCGCCCAAAAACGGCAGCGTGTCCCAGCCATGGCTGTCGTCGTACACGCACATGCGCGGAAACCATTGCGAAATTTCATAGATCTTCCCGTTTTTGGTATCGAAAAAGTCATTACGCCCACCAAAATTCCCCGGAATAGTATAGCTGTATTGGATATTCAGCAAGATAACGCCGCCTGCCGGCAAGCTTTTGGCCAGCCGCAGTTGCATGCGGGTATCATTGATGATAAAATCCGTTTTGGCAGTGATTTTACCATAGCCGACACTTACGGATTGTATGTTATACCCACTGGTATGCTGATTTGGCGCGGGCGAAAAACCCGTAACAAAGTTGGACCGTGCATCGGCTTTGTAAGAGTTCTGGTCCAGTTGCAGCCATAAAAAAGGCAATGCATCCGGGCTGTTATTGGTGTATTTTATTTGCTCGGTGCAGGTAATGGTTTTAGCTACGGTATCCAGCGTGGCGTTCAGCGTATAGTCGGCCCGGTTTTGCCAGTATTTGGGACCCGGTGCGCCATTGGGCGAATGAAATTCGTTGCCTTTGTCTTTATAAAACATCGGCGAAAAAAGTTCGGAAGGCCGATAGTTGGAACTGATCGTATCATTGGCTGTATTTCGCTTGCGGCGTTGCGCATGGGCCGAAATAATAAAAATGGTAAGGAGGATAATGCAGATGGCTCTAAATCTCATTGTGTTTGGATAGGGCGGCAATATACAAAGGTTGAGACTGATTTGTGGTGTTGCTGCCGACGACAGGCCGTAAATGTTTTGTAAAATATTTGATGCCGGTTTATGGAAACGCATAGCACGGCACATCTTAAGTACAAACCAGCAATTATGGGCGAGATTAAACATATCACAATTCCGCAGCCCTGCCACCAATCCTGGCAGCAGATGGAGATAAAAGAGAGCGGCCGCCACTGCCTGCATTGTGCTAAAATCGTCATCGATTTTACAAAAATGACCAATGATGAGATACTGGCCTACCTGGCGGGTGCCGTTAAGGTTTGCGGCAGGTTGAGCCAAACGCAACTGTCAGACATTAACTCCCTGCTCAAGGTTGAAGAACCGGCAAAAGCGCTAAACTGGAGGCGCTGGGTAATTGCCGCCAGTTTGTTTAGTGCAGGAGTGGTGGGCAGAGTTAGTGCCCAAACAAAGCCGGCGGGTATTTCGGCTACAGAGCAAGCCCCGGCGGATAGCGGCCGCAAGAGTATGGCGCCGGCTGATAGTTTGAGTGGCAAGCCAGTTATTTACCATGTGTCGGGCGTGTTGATCGGCTCGGATGACAAGCTGCCGCTTGCAGGAGCATCGGTGCGTATCAAGGGCACCGATGCCGGAGCTACGACTGACAGAGACGGTTGCTTTAGCCTTATCGTGCAAAAGCAAAAGGCGGTACTGGTAGTGAGTTATATCGGCTACGAAGCAAAGGAGGTTAAAGTATCCTTCGCCAAAAACAGCGACTTGAACATTATGCTGAAAATTAATCCGATGGTATCCGGCGGCTTGGTGATCACCAGGGAGAGCCGTATGTCGCGGACGGAAATGCTTTACCAATACATGCCGTGGCCGATCAACAGGTTATTTAAATGAATTGCTAAGCATGCGGTTCCGGGGTTACTTGCGCATCTCCGCCAAAACCCCTTCCTTTAACGAATAGGTCGACATCGCAACATCAGTTATCGCCAGCTTTTGTGTGATAAAGCGTGTAAGTAATGTTGCCGTCACGATCATATCAATCCTTACAGGAATGATCCCCGCGGTGGCAACCCGTTGCTGATGCGATGATAGAATGATCTTCTCTATCAGTTCCAATAGTTCGGGCTGGTTAAAGGCATAATGTTTGGTTGTTGTCAGGTCAATATAATTCCCTTTCGACCGTTCAATAACTTCGGCATAACTTTCAAATACCCCGGATGAGCCGATGAGGTTTTTAACCGGATAAGTTTTCGCTGCTGCGAAAAGGGGATGCAGACAATCCTCCAGGTAAATGTTCAGCGCATTGATGGAATCAGGCGGTATCGGATCACTCCGGTGGAATTTCTCCATCAATCTGGCAGCTCCGATCTCAAAACTTTGTTTCCAAAAAATATTCCGGTCGTTACAAATGATAAACTCCACGCTGCCGCCGCCAATATCAACAATGATGCTGTTTTGGCTGGTGAGGCATCCTGTAGCTTTTATTCCCTGATAAATTAAAGCAGCCTCCTGCTCCCCATCGATAATTTCAATGGCGATGCCTGTTTTTTTCTTTACGTCATTAATAAAAGCTTCGCCATTTGAGGCATTGCGCAAAGCCGACGTTGCGATGGCCCTGGCCTCGCCTACATGATTGCCGGCCATGAGTTTGCCGAACCGCTGCATGGTTTGCAGGCCGCGTTCAAAAGCCGCCGGAATAATAAAACCTTTATTTATCCCACCTTCGCCAAGTTTTACCGCATCTTGTTCATGTACAATCGTCCGGTCATCCTCAACTATCAACAGATGAAAGGTATTGGTGCCGAGATCCATTACGGCAAGGCGTTTGCTCATGCCACTAAAATAAACAATCGGCTAAATTGTTTGGGTACCTCGAATCGAAAACTACAATTCCGCAATCAAACTTTCGCATTCCGAACTTAATTCCCCCTTTAGGGGGGCCAGGAGGTTATTCTTTATAAAAAAACCATTTCACCAACTCTTTGTAGCTCGCCTTCTTACCATACATTAAAATACCGACGCGATAAATGCGGGCGGCAATGTAAGTAGTAAAAATAAACCCAATGACCATCAGCGCCATAGACAGGCCAAGTTGCCAGCCCGGCACATTGTAAGGGATACGCATCATCATGGCAACAGGCGAACTAAGCGGTATAATGGATAGCCAAACCGACAGTGGACTATCAGGCACGGTAAACAGGTACGAAACGGAAAGAATATAAGTAAACAGCAAAGGCAGCGTAATAGGGAACATAAACTGCTGGGTCTCGGTTTCGCTGTCCACCGCCGAGCCGACCGCCGCGAATAACGCGCTGTAAAACAAAAAGCCGGTTATCCAGTAAAACAGGAAACAAAGCAATTCGTAGCCCGCATTCGAGCCAAGGTTGTGCAAAAAGGAATGTAGCGCGCTGTTGGTAGGCGATGTATTTCCGCCTACAATGTAGCTTATCCCGGCCGATAGCGAAATCCACAATACAAACTGTGTTAGTCCCACCAGCCCAACCCCTATAATTTTACCCATCATCAGCTGGAATGGTTTTACCGAGGATACGATCACCTCGATGATCCGGTTCGTTTTTTCCTCGATCACACCGCGCATCACCTGGGCGCCGTAGATAAATAGCGACATGTAAATAAGTATCGCGCCGGCAAAACTTAGCGCATAAGTTGAGGCCATATTAGTGCTGTTTTCGCCTTTTTCGGTTATCTCGCTGGCTTTCACATGGATGTTGCTTTTTATTTTGTGCAGCTTAACCGTGTCGATGCCGGCTTTTAACATGCTGGCGCCGGTGGCAATATCGTTCATTTCCGACTGGATCCGGTCTGACAGAGAAAGCGTTGTTTTTTTCTTTGCAAACAGTTGGGCCGTATCCTTCAAGTTCGCGGGAATATCCAACACCAGGTCGTCATCACTTTTCAGGCTTTTTTTTGCCGCGTCGGCAGATTCGTTTGGATAGCTGAATTTAATATAGGCTTCATCTTTGAATTTATCTTTAAAATCGCCGCCGGTGTGGTCAATTACATAAACTGCGTGCATGGTTTGATCTTTTTGATTGGCAACAAGTGAAATGACGGCGAACATAGCTGCAAATAGTGCAGGTACGGCCAGCGTCATGATGATAAACGCTTTTTTGCGTACCCTTGTAATATACTCTCGTTGGATGATTAATAATATCTTGTTCATGGCTCAGGCGATTTTGCTTACTTTGTCAATAAATATTTCATTCATGCTCGGGATAACCTCCTGCAGCATATTCACCCGCGTTTTTGGGATAAAGTACTGCAACACGTCGTTTGACGTTGAACCTGCCTTTAGCTTCACCTTTACAGTCTGTAAATTGTCATCACCAGCTGTTTCCTCTACCACTTCAAAAGGCGCGGCGCCGTTAATGCTCAACTGCGTACCCTCATACTCAACCAGGTAAACATCGTTGCGGTAGGTGTTCTTAATATCCTTTATCGGGCCGTCGAGTATTTTTTTGGATTTATTGATCAGTACTATCGCATCGCACAGTTCCTCAACTGATTCCATCTGGTGCGTCGAAAACAGGATGGTCGTGCCTTTGCGGTTCAACTCCAATATTTCGTTCTTAATGATCTCTGCGTTTACCGGGTCGAAACCGCTAAAAGGCTCATCAAGAATGATCAGATCAGGCTCATGCAGCACAGTTGCCACAAACTGCGCTTTCTGCTGCATGCCTTTTGACAGCTCTTCAATTTTCATCTTCCACCAGGTTTCCATACCCAATTTGGCAAACCAAACTTTTAGCCGTTTGGTGGCCTCATCGCGGCTCAGGCCTTTGAGCCTTGCCAGGTAGATCATCTGCTCGCCGATCTCCATTTTTTTATACAGGCCGCGCTCCTCGGGCAGGTAGCCCATGCGCTCGATGTGCGACTGGTCGAGCTTTTGGCCATTAAAAAAGATTTCGCCTGAATCAGGTGCGGTAATTTGGGTGATGATGCGGATAAGCGAAGTTTTGCCGGCGCCGTTCGGTCCTAAAAGGCCAAAGATCTGACCGCTTTCTACTTCTAAACTTACATCGCTTAACGCCGTGTGCCCGGCATATTGTTTTACAATGTTGCGGATGCTTAGCATGGATGGTTTTATCAGTTAATGGTTTTGCAATTAGATTGACGGGGTGGCGTAAAGTTACAGGTTTGTTGATTAAGTTGGATTAAGTTAGATTGGGTTGATTACGTTGAATTAAGTTAGATCAGGTTGAATTAAGTTAACCCAAACCCGCTGTCTGTGTCCTCACAGACAGCTTTTTGATCTCCGGACGGGATGACGGGACATCGTATAGCCACAAACGAAAGTCGTCTGTGGGGACACAGACTCCGGATGGACCCAGACTCCGGATGGACCCAGACTATGGGGATGAGCGAACATTTTTACAAAGATTTTTTGCAAACCCAATCAACTTCATCTAACTTACTCAACTCATCCGATAGCTAGCGGATCAACCAATCGAACCCATGTTAAAAAAAGTCATTTTATTCTCCCTGATCTTTTGCCTTGCGATAGCTGTTTTTGGCCAAAAAAAGCCCGGTCCAGTTCGGATAATATTCGACAGCGATATGGGGCCTGACTATGATGACGTTGGCGCTATCACCATCCTGCACACTTATGCCGACAGGGGCGAAGCGAAGATCCTGGCCACCATGGCCAGCACTAAATACGATGGTGTGGCCGGAGTTTTAAATATTTTTAATACCTATTTCAACCGGCCCGGCCTGCCTGTCGGCGTACCTAAAGGCAATGCCCTTACCCTGCGCGACTGGCAGCATTGGACGGATACGTTGCTCGCGCGATATCCTCATAAAATAAAAAATAATGAAGAAGCCTGGGATGCAGTGAAATTGTACCGCAAAGTGCTGGCCGCTCAGCCCGACCACAGCGTAACCATCGTAACGGTAGGCTTTTTAACCAACTTATCTAATTTACTTAATACAAAGGCCGATGCGTATTCACGGCTAAGCGGCGCGGACCTGGTTAAGAAAAAGGTAAAACTGCTGGTTTGTATGGGTGGTAAATTCCCGTCAGGCTATGAGTTTAATGTGATGAAGGACGCGCCGGCCTCGCAAAACGTTTATACGCATTGGCCCACGCAGGTTATTTTTAGTGGATTTGAGATTGGCCAAAAGATCAAAGCCGGTCTGCCGCTCATCCATAACGCTGCCATCAAAAACGACCCGGTAAAGGACGTTTTCCGCATGTCGATACCCATGGCGAAGGAGGATTCGCTGGGCCGCATGAGTTGGGATGAAACTGCCGTACTGGTTGCTATTAAAGGTTATTCGCAATGGTATACGTTGCACAAAGGCCGCATCACAGTGGCTGATGATGGTAAAAATGGATGGGACGATAGCGGCGGCGGCCAGGCTTACCTGGTTGAAAAGACTGATTACAGGATAGTGGAGAAATTAATCAATGAATTGATCCAGCATCAGGTTCCTGTAGAGATGAAAAGTAGAACAGAAATGATGCATTCAAACCAGGAATAATTACGAACAACCTCAATCCACAGAAAATGAAAATATTCAAGGCGTTTTTGCCATTCCTTTTGTTGCCTGGCTTGCTCCTCGCCCAACCCGTCAAAATCGTCACTAACCAGGTGGGCTATGAACCCGGCAAAGCAAAAAAAGCCATCATCGTTGCCGATGAAAAGATGAATATCAGCCAGTTTCAGCTGGTTGATGTTAATACCAGCGCCATCGCCCTTTCCGGTCAGCCTGTGTACACTGGGCCCGTCGACAAATGGAAGCATTTTGTTTTCTGGACGATAGACTTCAGTAATTACACTACCCCGGGCAAATACAAGTTGCAGGCAGCGACACCCGGGGGAATAATCTACTCTTACCCCTTTACCATCAGCGACGCTGTTCTCGAGAAAGCCACGGTTTCTGATGTCATCTATTACTTTAAAGGGCAACGCAGCTCAGGCTTGTTTGATAAGGCCGACCATCACCTGACGCTGGCCGGCTCGGACGCCGACACCATCGACGCCCACGGCGGCTGGTACGATGCTACCGGCGACTACGGCAAGCACCTGTCTCACCTGTCGTTCTCCAATTATTTCAACCCGCAGCAAATATCGTTTACAGACTGGAGCCTGTTTAAAACTTATGAGCTGCTGTCACACCGGGCTGGAACGGATTTCCGCCAGATAGACCGGCGTATATTGGACGAAGCCATGTATGGCGCAGATTATTTAACCAGGATGCACGCAAAAGGAGGCTCTTTTTATCGCTCTGTTGGTGCGCCCGGCCCCGGCAAATTGCCGCAGGACAGGAGGATACAGCCAGATGAGGGCAACTACCACATCAAGGTAACAAAGGACCAGTCGTTTACCGGGAAGCCCGAAGTCAAAAGCTGGCGCAGTTACCAGGCTAGTTATCGCTCGGGCGGAGGAGTGGCCATCGCCGCGCTGGCGCTCGCGTCAACCTATCCCGTTAGCGGCGACTACAGCAATGCCGACTATTTAAAAGCTGCTGAAGAAGCATTTGCATTTTTAGAAAGAGACAACACCTTACAAGACTTTGACGGCAAAGAAAACATTATTGATGACTATTGTGCGCTCGCCGCTGCAACCGAATTGTTTAGGGTGACCCACAATGATGTTTACCAAAAAGCCGCTGAACGGAGAGCCAATAACTTGATCAATCGCCTTGCATCCTGGAAAAATTATAAAAACTACTGGCGCGCTGATGGCAGGGACAGGCCGTTCTTCCATGCTGCCGACGCCGGGCTGCCGGTGGTGAGCCTGCTAAACTATTACCCGCTGGCATCGTCCGAAATGCAGGCGAAAATCAAAGCCTCGGTAAAATCGTCGATGGAGTTTGAACTGGGTATAACTAATGAAGTAAACAATCCCTTTGGCTACAGTCGGCAACTGGTGCAGGATACCCTCGGAAACAGGCGCAGCTCATTCTTCTTCCCTCATGGCAGCGACGCCGCACCCTGGTGGCAGGGTGAAGATGCCCGCATCGCCTCGATGGCGGCCGCGGCAAGGATGGCAGCAGTTGTGTTTAAAGATGATAAATCTTTTCATGATCAGCTGGACGGCTTTGCCCTCGACCAACTCAACTGGATACTCGGGCTAAACCCCTTTGACGCCAGCATGCTGCAGGGTACCGGGCACAATAACCCCGGCTATGGCTTCTTCGGCACCACTGAATATACCAATGCGCCGGGCGGTATTGTAAACGGCATTACCTCCGGTTTTGAAAATGAGGATGACATCGATTTTAACCTGCCCTACACCCAAACCCACAAGGACGCCGACTGGCGCTGGGCTGAGCAATGGTTGCCGCATACCACATGGTATTTGTTGGCGGTGTCATTACAGGATTAAATTGTAGAGACGCAACATTTTGCGTCTCGAAACGAAATCTCGGGGTCGTAGGATTCTATTGCAATCATCGGGGGTTCGGGGCGCAAAATATTGCGTCTCTAAGCGATTTTCTTCAAAATCTCCCTGATCGCTGCCAAATGATGGTCATCGTGCTCGGCAACAAAATATGCCAGGTCGATCACCCGCATCGGTGTTTTTAACCTGGGATGCACCGCGGCGTGCAGCAGTTCGTTTTCGTCAAGGCTCATCAGCTTTGCCACCAGCCTGCCGCGTTCCTGCCTGAACCGGGCAAGCAGGGTGCTCAACGGGATGTCATTATGGTTCGCCTCATGTGTTTTGCGGTTAGTAAGGTCGGCCGGGGTTAACTCGGGCAAACGGCTGATAAAATCATCCAGCCGGCCAAACCATAAAGGCTCCAGGTCTGACAGGTGGCCTATTTCTTCCTTGATGCTCCATTTGTCATCCGGCTTAACCATAAGCAGTTGATCATCCATGTCTTTGGTTAGCTCCTCAACCCTTGCCGGGGTGCCTGCTAAACGCTCGATGATGGAGGGCAAAACGCCGTTGTCGTCCATCAGGGGAAACTTTCTTTTAAACCATTCTGTCCTTTGCATGCGCCGATTTTTTTTAGGTTGATTGACAGTGATACAACAAATCTATGCTCCCTTGCGCTTAACGTCGTCAAATCAAGGTCAAAAGTCGCCCATGATAAATTAATAGGCCGTATCTTTTGATTTCTTCCTAAATAAAACACAATTTTATTGGTCAATTACACCCTCCATCCCATGAGAAAATACCTGTTGCTTTTGATATTGAGCATATTTACCGGTCGACTGTTCGCGCAGCAAGCCACTGATAGTGCCTTTATCGTAAAGGGCTTCGCCATTGCCGCGCCAAAACCAAGCGGCATTGATGATTTCGTAAAATTTATTAACGATGAGCTGGCGCCCCGAAAAATTAATACGCTGATATTGCGCGTGGACTACAACTATCAATATAAAAGCCACCCGGAGCTGCGTGATTCAGCGGCATTGTCAAAAGGCGATGTTAAAAAGATACTGGAAGCCTGCAAAAATAACGGCATCAGCATCATCCCCCAGATCAACCTGCTGGGGCACCAAAGCTGGGCCGGCAAGCTGGAAAAACTGCTGGAGGTGTACCCGGAATTTGACGAAACACCGTGGGTGAAAATGCCCGCCAACAAGGATTACAAATGGCCAAACGACGATAGGCTGTACTGTAAAAGCTATTGCCCGCTTAATCCCGGCGTACATAAAGTCGTCTTTGATCTGGTAGACGAGATATGCGACGTGTTCGAAGCCAAAGCCTTCCACGCCGGCATGGATGAGGTGTTTTATTTAGGCGAGGAGAAATGCCCCCGCTGCGCCGGACGCGATAAAGCCGTGCTTTTTGCGAACGAAGTGCAAACCATCCGCGACCATCTGGCTGAAAAAGGCCGCGACCTTTGGATATGGGGCGATCGCCTGATCGATGGTCGCGCCACCGGCATCGGCGAATGGGCGGCGAGCTATAACGATACTTACCGCGCGGTCGACATGATCCCACGCGATGTGGTGATCTGCGACTGGCAGTATGATGAGGACAACCAAACAGCGGTTTATTTTGCGCTGAAGGGCCTGCGCGTGGTAACCTGCGCATGGAACCGCCCGCAGGTGGCCGTAAACCAGGTAGAGGATATCTACCGGTCAAGAAAAATATCAAGTAAGGAAATGAAATTCAGGTTTTATGGTGTAGCTGAAACCGTGTGGTCGAGCCCGGTGCAGTTTTTGAATGCGTATTATGGTAAAACGCCGAATACCCGGGGGGATAATACCGAAGGAAACTGCTTTAAAGTGATGTTTAATAAGGTGAGCGAGCTTGATCAGCAGGCTGCGGCTGCGAAGTAATTTACCGGCTTTTGTCCGGGTGTTCAACTGTTCAAATGAATTGAAAATTGAACACTTTGAACACTTTGAACACTTCAGGGTATAAGTGTTAACATATTGGTAACAAGCTTATTGTGTTTTTTACTGGCTCGCGTAAATTCTTATTTTTCCCCTAAAAAGCGTTCAATTTTTGAATGCCAATTGAACGCTGTGTCCCGTGTCTATCCCTGAAAAAAGTTGATACTTTTGGTGAATAATCCTGTAATCTGTTTACTCATTGTCAAAATATAAAAGCAATGCCGGATTTGGTTCGGCAACCACAGGATAAGTTGATGCGCCACAGCCTGCCCGGAAATGGGTAACCAATATACGGGCCGCCTGTCGTTGGACTACCTGTATAACGAGGCGTCGTGCATTTTGCGGTTAAAGTTACCCGCCAAACTAGCCCCGAAATGCTCACAAAACAGCCTCAAACCACTATCAAAACGGGTACAAACGGCATCGAAAAATTTTTCGGGGCCAAAAAAGCGTTCAATTTTGAACGCAATTGAACGTACAAAATGACGCTGCCAAAAAGGCGAATTTGGACAAAGGATATCGGTTTAAGACTGTTCTTCCACAGCTTCAACAGGCTGCCCGGTATCATCCTTTAAAAAGTTTACCATTCTTTTCAAAATAAAAACGCTTGCCAGCAGTATTACCAGTATGCCGGCGTCGCCGGTTATGCTAATAAGCGTCTCATTAAATCCAAACGGCACAAATAGCACAATCAGCCTCGGCAATGCTACCAGTCCTACACCGGCGCCAAAAAGCTTGAAAGGCAAGCTAACTACAGGCGCTTTTACAAAAAATGAGCGGAAGGCAACCAGCAAACTGATCACCTCGGTTAAAGTGCCGAGCCATGTTGAGCCGGCCCCAAGCAAACGCGGGAAAACAATGTCGATGCCGCTGATGGCAAGGATACAGGCAAACATCGTATAAGCGGCAACAACCGCGGTGGCTTCGTTAAATCGCAGCAGTACCAGGATAAAATAAACAAGCGTGAGGATAAAAGCCACACAGTACTCAACCAATAGCACGTTAATAATTACGGATTGTATCCCCTCGAATACAAAAAAGAAGATCAACGCACAAACCGGGATATTGGCTATGCTGAGGTAAAAAAGTATGCGGATATTTTTTAAAGTAACTTTCACAAACGATTTTTCGAAATGCTGACAAACATACTTAACCGCGCCAATAAAAAGGATAACGCGATAAGAAACATCACATCATGCATCAAAAGTCTGAATGTCGCGGACGTAGCGGTTTACGCGGTTTGCCAGCCAAATTACAACGATCATCATCATACCTATCAAAACCAGATTAAAATTGTGGATGCCATTCTCTACCGCTGCTATTTTAATTCCTTTGGCATCGTTTCCTTCAAATAATACTAAAATGCCGATAACCGGGAATTCCAGTATGGTGAACACTGCGAGCGTAGTCGTGTATAAAAGAATAGGCTTAAAAATTAACGTGCTTTGAATTGATAAACTAGCGATAAAAACGGATAACGATGCAAGCACGATAAGTACCGCCAAACCAAAAGCAATCATCAAACTGAATAGTAAAGGATGAGGGATATGGGAAACGATCACGCCGAACGCCGAAATAACAAGCTCCACCACCAGGTAGGTAAAAAAAAACGCCCGCACAAATTCCTTCTCGCCTAAAAAGCGTAATACACTTATAATGTACAAAAGGATTAAGACGTAAAGAACTTCATCGGCAGTTGCCAGGTAATAATTATCTCGCAGCGCCGGAATATTGCGTATGACAGCTATCGCATACACCAATAAAACTATAAATTTCAAAAAAACGACGATTTTAATTAATAGGTTAACCCGGGCATTAATTTTAAATATCATGACAAAGGTTTTTATTTCCTTAAACCTAATGATATTTTTTTAAATCAAAAAGCCCAAAATCTCACAATTTCAGGCATTGCTATATTTTTAAAGGATTGGTTATTTGCCGACCTGAGGCGCAATACTTTTTAAATTTTCCTGCCGTTTCGTGGCCCATTCCTGTTTAACTTTTTCAAAATCCTGCCTGAACTTTTCATTCGCCAGCAGCATATTGACAAACTGGCGCGCAAATATGCGCGAGCCCTCGCAATCACTGGGGTAGTGCACACCGATGATCTGGCGCGCCCTCGACATTTCGTAAGCTTTCGCCATAAAAAAGTCGGTAAACTCCGGCGCCAGTTCCTGGTAAATAAAGGCGCGGATATAGGCATAAGTTACATGGCCGCTTGGGAATGATGAGGCGCGCGATTCCTCCAGATCGTGGATTTTAGGTTCAACAACGTACGGCCGCACACGGGCGTATTTGAATTTTAACGACCAAAGGAAATAATCGCCGTCGCGTTCCACTTTGTCCATCAGCGAGTCGGTGAGCGGAAGTTTTTGTGGCTCGGTCCAATAACCGATCAGGCGGCCAACATCGCTGGGACTTTCGGGATTATCGGACATATAAATGCTGGTGGTGATGTCCTCCAAAGTTCGGCTATGCTGCAGCGACAGCAGGTAATTCAATTCAGCCCGGGTTTGGTCGGAACTGTTTGCCGGCGGCGCTGGAATTTTAAAGTCATTTAGCGTTACATTGACCAGGTAAACCGGTTTTACACTTAATACTTTATCGGCCCAGGCCTGGTCAAACGGGAAGCGGAGTTTGTCTATGTCAAGATTTGGCGCTTTTGGCGCTGCGCTTAATGACGCAAACATTTTATAATTGCCACGGACCGGGCTTAGCGGCCGGTCAGTTTGCGCCCGGGCAATTACCGGCGCCAGGCTAATGACCGCCAAAGTGATCAGGTTCGTTGGTTTAAGAAGTTTTGCAAGGCCTTTAAATGAAGCCGTGCGGAGGGCTGGTCGTTTCATTGTTTCCATAATTTTTTAATTTGGATGAAATTACCCCGCGCATGGCGATAAAAGTTGTAAATAATAACTGAATTAAACGGTTAAACCTGTACCGCATTCAAATAAACCCAGGTTATAAAAAGGGCTTGCAAAGGAACCCTGAACCACAAATATTTTATCCCCTTACCCTCGTAGGTCCCTTTTTCGTGATCGACATGTTTAATGGCGGCATTGATATTTGCAGGCAGCATCAGCAGAAAAAAGACGATCAGCAGCCAACCGGTTACCTCCTGCAGGCGCGGAACAAGCAAAGCAATTGCAGCGATAATTTCAAAAAAACCTGTCAGGTAAACCAGGGCTGGCTTAAACGGAATAAAACCCGGTATCATCATCTCCATTCCCTTCCGAAACATAAAGTGGCCAAGCGAAGTAAACAGCAGCATGACTGACATCGCAATCCGCGCGGCTAATGCAAAATCATAACGATGCCAGCCTATTTTTATGGCGACAAGGGCAATACCGAATGCGATGATCAAAACAATTAGTGGTTTCATAGCTGAATTAATTTTATGGTGTTTAGCAATTGAAAAAACGGCGACAGTTACTTTTAAGCCTCGGGCAGTGCGATTCCCCTCTTGAGAGGGGGGAGGGGTGTGTCGACCGAAATGCCGGCTAACACACCCCCGCCACAACACGTTCCGCCACACCCCCTCTCAAGCGTACTGGCCTATCAGATGACAGAAGAGCTAAAAAGCGATGGCCATGTGCGATTCCCTCCCATCGGGAGGGCGGAGGGAGGGGTTTCGGCGATTGACACGACGGATAAATCCCCCCACACCTTTTCACACGGCCGGCCGCCCTCCTCCCCTCCGCGTGCCGCCGAAGCTTTAGCGGAGGAGCAGGGAGGGAATAAAAGCAACCGGCTTTTGCTGTCTTTTCATAGGCCATTACACTCTCAAAAGGGGAGTTGTCATAACTCAGACATTTTCAATTAGTTAAGCTCATGCCATTTGGAATCCCAATCGCTAAACCGTTAATTTTATTCAAAACTATCCCTTATCGAAAATAAATAGTTGTAAATAATGACTAAATTTAATCAATTCATAAACGATGAAACACGGTAAAAGCCCGTATACAACAACTTTTTATTTGTGGAATGGCGTTGCCGCTTTTTTCTACTCTTCGCATCTTACCTCGTTTCACAGCCATAATACCATGCAATTGGTGCTGGATACGCACACTAATTTCAGGCTGAAAATAAAAGGCGGAGCGTGGAAAACCTACAAAAGCCTGATCATCCGCGAAAATGTGGTTCATCAGCTGGACACCAACAGCAGTGTGCAACTGATCATTTACCTGGACCCGGCAGCAAGTGTGGCGGAGGCGATAAGATCGAAATACCTTTTGGAAAATGAAGTTTGCCCGCTGGATTTAAATATCTTTCATTTTGTAAACGCCAACGACCTTGAGCAAGCCTTACTGCGTGCTGAACCCGCGCTGCTTGAAAAAATAGTGAGCCGGGTTTTGGAAAGTTTGTCGCTCCATATTACCCCTAAACGGACCGATGAACGTATTACAGCGACTGAACAGCTCATTTCAACCACACACCCGGACGGGCTATCGATAAAAATGCTTGCCGACAAAGCCTGTTTATCCGAAAGCCGGCTGCGATCCTTATTTAAGGAGGCCACCGGTATTTCGCTGTACCGGTATATGCTCTGGAACAAAATAAGGTATGCAACCAACCAGATCATGGCTGGTTTTTCGGTAAATGATGCAGCAATGGACGCCGGTTTTACGGACAGCAGCCATTTTCATAAAATGATGGTGCAAATGTTTGGCATCAGCCCGTCAAAGTTTTTAAAAGATAACAAGGAATTTAACGAAGTAAGGTGCCAGGAATCAGCCTTGCATTTTGAAACTAATATTTACAGGAAGAGCCGGGAAACCTCTAAGGCGTAACTACTTTTTTATCGCGCACCTTCTTCTTTCGGCCTTAAATCTAAATAAAGCAGGCCACTAATACGTTTCGTCCGTCTCGCTGAATGAAGTTGTTGACCCGCTAATTTGCATATTGATATAGTCGTTTGCTCCCCTGGCTATCAAGATAACCGATATGGGCATAACTAACCAAAGGATGACCAGGAAATCGATGATCTGCCGGATCAGGAATATGTAACGGAAGCCTAACGAAAAACGATCGATCACTAAAGGAAATAGCAGGGCAGCGCTAACCCGTAAAAGCATTAAAACACAAATGCTGTAAGCAAAAAACTTAAAAGCAAAAGAAATGTAAGCGCTTTTTATCGTTAGGGTTAGGATAAAAAGGAAAATGGTAACTAATAACACAAGTATGCCAAAAATAAGAACGTAGCGAACCCCGAATAACTGCCCCATTGATAACTCATTGATATTCCGTACGACGTCTAACCCCAAATAAATAATATAGGCAACAACAATTGCCCGTTTTTCAGCAAAGAAAATCAGGGCTTTAATCATATACATAAACAGCAACAAATTAAAAATAGCTACTGCCGCAGTCAGCAAATAAAAAACCGATGTGGCGACCGGCATTTTGCCGATCGTGAGGGCTATTAAAGCCAGCATAAATAAAAGTTGGATTATTGCGGCAATTTTGATCGATTGATTGGTCTGTAGGCTGACATTGAACATAATTGTGCGGTTTGTTTACACTAAACTTAATAAATAATTATCGCACAAAAAAGCCCAAAATCTTGTCGACTTTGGGCTTTCCGCAGACTTACGAAGTTTCAAAAACTTCGTAAGTCTGCGTTTTTAAAACCTTTTACCTTTCACCTCTACTCAAAATACTCCTTCATCCGTTCAAAAAAGCTTTTGTCATTTTTGCCCGGGCTGGGTTTAAAGTTGGGCGAGTCCTGCAGTTTTTCCAACAGCTCGCGCTCCTCGCGGCTTAGCGCCTTTGGTGTCCAGATGTTTACGTGCACCAGTTGGTCGCCGCGGTGATAGGAATTGACTTCGGGCACGCCTTTACTTTTCAGGCGCAATATTTTGCCGCCCTGGGTACCGGGATCGATCTTTATTTTAACCTTGCCGTCTATCGTCGGTACTTCAACGCTGGTGCCTAAAGCGGCGTCCACAAAGTTGATGTGCAAGTCATATATCACGTTATTCCCGTCGCGTTTCAGGGTTTCGTGCGGGATCTCTTCCACCAGGATGATCAAATCGCCCGGCATGCCGCCCCTTGGGGCCGCGTTGCCTTTGCCGCTCATGCTCAGTTGCATGCCTTCGCTTACGCCGGCAGGTATATTTATGCTGATGGTCTCTTCGCCCCGGGTTACACCATCCCCGTGGCAAACGGTACATTTTGAGGTGATGATGGAGCCTTCGCCGTTACAGGCAGGGCAGGTGCTGGTAGTTTGCATCTGGCCTAAAATAGTATTGGTTACCCGGCGCACCGCACCTGAGCCACCGCAGGTTTTACAGGTTTGAAATGAGCCCTGGTCTTTTGCGCCCGTACCATCGCAGGTTTTACAGGCTATCTGCTTGTTAACTTTTATTTTCTTTTCGGTGCCGTTGGCAATTTCTTCCAGCGTCAGCCTTACTTTAATACGCAGGTTGCTGCCGCGGGCAGCCCTTCGGCCCGCGCCGCCGCCCTGTCGCCCGCCGCCAAAAAAGCTGTCGAACGGACTGCCGCCGCCGCCAAAAATATCGCCAAACTGGCTGAATATGTCTTCCATATTCATGCCGCCGCCGGCAAAACCACCGCCATTGGCCGAGTGCGCATTAGCCGCATGGCCAAACTGGTCGTACCGCTGGCGTTTTTCCGAATTGCTCAACACCTCGTAGGCTTCGGCAGCTTCCTTAAACTTTTCCTCGGCAGCTTTATCGCCCTGGTTTTTATCCGGGTGATATTTGATGGCCATTTTACGGTAAGCTTTCTTTATTTCGTCAGCGTCTGATCCCTTCGCTACACCCAGCACATCATAGTAATCTCTTTTAGCCATGTTTTTATTAATGTCGAATTAGTGTCGTTTACTTACGGGTTCTCCTGAGCATTTTCGCCTCATCCTAAATCCTTCTCCAAAGGAGAAGGACTTCGATTCACAGCGGAAAACTGCCTTTTTTAAGCCCCTCTCCCTTGGAGAGGGG
>Ga0134127_10000121_pt1 | contig 98013 bp, 47 predicted proteins | sample KB31753_FD_96459 | JGI IMG/M metagenome (GOLD analysis project Ga0134127, IMG submission 96459) | Terrestrial soil microbial communities with excess Nitrogen fertilizer from Kellogg Biological Station, Michigan, USA - KB3-175-3 | ecosystem: Environmental > Terrestrial > Soil > Unclassified ... | reverse complement strand
TTAGATGTCATTTGGCAATTCAGCAGCAGTTTGTCCCGAAGGGACATCGGACAATAGCCCAGCGTTTCAACGCTGGGTTGAGGCGCCAATAACGAAGCAAGTCCCGGAGGGACGGCAGAACCAACGTCGAGCGCAATTTTCTTTCGTCCCTTCGGGACTCGCCGGTGTTTAAACCGCCGTACCCAGCGTTGAAACGCTGGGCTATTCTCACCAGTCCCTTCGGGACAATGAGTGATCGGAATTCGGCGGCGCGTTCGGTTTGCGTGCGTATGATAAGGCTCCCATATATCAGATTTCAAAACTCCCAGCAAAACCGTGGCCGCGAAGAATTCTGTCCTGCGCCCTAGCGGCGGTGTGTGACCGCCGAACTCGGGCCAGATTGTGTACCTTGTTCGGCGCTCACAGAGCGCCGCTACAGTTTTTCAGCGGACGAGCATCGAGAGCCGGGCGCGTTTGCGCAGTTTGACGAGCGCCGCGCATTCGATCTGCTGCACGCGCTGGCGCACGACGCCGAGGGTCTGGCCGACTTGTTCGAGGGATTGCCCGCCGCCGTGGTCCAGGCCGAAGCGCAGCCGAAGGATCTGCTGTTCGCGTGGCTCCAGCGTGCCGAGCAGGGATTCCAAATAGAGACGGTCGCTCTTGCTGGCCAGCGCCTCGTCGGGGGTGTCGGCATTCGGATCGGCCATCGCGTCGGCCAACGAGGGAGCGTCGTCCTCCGTTTCGCTGCCCGGCACGGCGGGCGCGTCGAGGTGCAGGTAAATCTGGCTGGCGTGCTCGCGCAGGCGGTGAATGACGAAGTGGACCAACTCAACGTCCTGGGCCAGTTCGGCGTCGGTCGGCGCGCGGCCCAATTGGGTATGAAGACGGGCTTCGGCGTTTCGCACCCGCGCGGCGCACTCGACGAGTCCCAGGGGGAGACGCACGAGGCGCGATTGGTTACTCAGCGCGCGGCGGATACGCTGCTTGATCCACATGGCAGCGTAAGGAGCCAACCGCGCGCCGAGATCCGGATTGAACAGTTCCACCGCGCGCATCAGGCCCAGATTGCCTTCGCTGATGAGGTCGGCGACGGGCAACCCGAAACCCTGGTATTCGAAGGCGATTCGCACGACGAGCCGGAGATTGGCCAGCACGAGCCGTTCGCGGGCGGCCGGGTCGCCGCGATGGGCGCGGCGGCCGAGTTGAAGTTCCTCCCCGGGGTCGAGGAGCGGCGTGTTGAGCGCGTCACGGGAATAGAGTCGAAGGAGGAAGTCTTCGTCACTGGAGGCCGGCGGCGGTGCAGCCTGCCCGCGCGGGGGATGGGCCCAGCCGGTGCGGATGGCCACTGGCGCGACGGCTTCACCTGTCTCTCGCGCCCCTGCGGCCCGCCGCCGACCTTGTGTGTCGCGACCCGCCGCGGTGCGTGGGCGGGCCGTCGTGGAAAACGGGGAGGGATCGAAGCGCGCGCCGGAGCGCCTCCGGCCTGCGGGAGCGGACCTCAGTTCAATATCGGCGATCATGTGTCGGCAATTCGCTTCACCTGGAAATGAGGATTCCGCGGGGCGGAGTAACAGGAAAATTCAAACTCAAAGCTCAAAACTGGTTCCTAGGTCCAAAGCCCAAGGTTCTACACGGCGCACCAATATCCACCTCGAGCGCCGCCGCCCGGTTTGGAGGTTGGCATTTGGAGTGTTTTTGAGTTTTGAGTTTTGAGCGTTGAGCGTTGAAACTTTGAAACTTTGAAGTTTGAACCTGCATAGCAGACTTGGGCGGGCCCAATTTCCGTGTCATACTCCGGACGTGATGCCTGACCGGAACGAGCCGCCGAAGCGCGAGCCGGCGCTGTTTGTGACGACGCACTGGAGCGTCGTACTGGCGGCCGGGCTCGACGAATCGGCCATCGCGCGCAACGCCCTCGAACAGCTCTGCCGCACTTACTGGTATCCCCTTTACGTCTACACGCGGCGGCGCGGCTACGACGTGGAGGAGGCCAAGGATCTCACGCAGGAGTTTTTTGCGCGGCTCATCGAGAAGAATTTTCTCGGCGACGTCGTTCAAGGCCGCGGGCGCTTCCGCTACTTCCTCCTGGCCGCCCTCAAGCATTTTTTGGCCGACGAATGGGACAAGGCAACCGCGCAGAAGCGCGGCGGCGGCTGGACGTTCATCTCGCTGGACGCGCAGGATCCCGAAGCCCGCTATCACCTCGAACCGCGCGATGAGGAGACGCCCGAGCGCGCCTTCCAACGACGCTGGGCGTTGACGTTGCTGGAACTGGCCGTCAGCCGGCTTCGGGAGGAATGGCGCCTGGCCGGCAAGGAGGCCGTGTTCGAGGAATTGAAGGTCTTCATCACCGGCGACCGGCCGGACATCACCTACGCCGAAGCCGCCGGCCGGCTGGGCATGACCGAAGCCGCGGCCAAGATGACCGTCACGCGCATGCGCCAACGCTACCGGGGGCTGCTCCGGGCGGAGATAGCCAACACGGTCGACGAACCCGCCGAGATTGACGCCGAATTGCGGGAACTGGCGAGTGTGTTGCGCAGTTAACCGCGGCGGTGCTTGTTGTGCGACAAGTATGATAATGCTTGGGTACCAATAGCTTGTGAGTTCGGCTGCGTTCATGAGTTCTTGGAATAACCCCGACAAGGCTTGACTCGAGTTGACTGAGCCCGACTGCACTTGACGGGTGCGGTGCGCTGGCATCCAGCCGGCGAGCTTCCCGAAATCCAACTGGCTGGACTTGGCATTCGCGGGATGACTCGACCTGAATGCGCCTGACTCGCCTTGACCTGCTTTGACCTGAATTGATTCGACTGGCGCACCGATCGCCCAGCGCGACTGAGGCCAAGAATGAACCGCAGGAAAACGGAGAGCTCGCGAAGGGACAACTTGTTTGCTTCGAGCCGAGACCTGCCTGCGTGACGAAAGCCCGAAACCCGAAAGCCGAAAGCCGAAACCCGAAACCCGGCTTCGCGGGCGTTGCTGCGATATAGCTTCGCGCATATGAACGACCCCATAGCAGACCTTGGCGCGGAAGTGTTAGCCCCAAACGAGCGAAACGCGCCAAACGAGCGAAAACCTGCTGTCCGGACGTTTTTTTTGCAGAGAATTCGACCTCTTCGCACCTGTCAGCCCTTTTTGCGAGGGTCTTGCGCAGTTAAGCCTGGACTGGCTGAATGGGCGGGAATGCGTTTGCGACAGGAATGAATGAGCCGGGGCCGAAACTTTCCAACGACGATTTCGTGCGGGCGGATGATGCTTTGATTGGCCGCGCGTTTCGATGGTCGGTGCTCGTGCTGGCGTTCCTGGGGATTAGCGGGGGCGCGGTGTGGTATTCGAAGACACGCCCGGAGAAGCGGTCGGTTCAGATTACCCCGTTGGTGCCGCCGGCGTTGCCGGAACGGCTCGCGGCGGAGATTCCACGCGTCTTGTTCACGGACATCACGACCAATGCCGGCGTCACGTTTGTGCATCAAAATGGCGCGCAGGGGGACAAGTTGCTTCCAGAAACGATGGGGGGTGGGGTGGCGTTTCTCGATCTCGACAACGACGGCGATCAGGATTTGCTTTTCGTCAATTCGACGCTGTGGCCCTGGCACCAGCCCGATGGACGCGCGCCGGGCAGGCTGGCGTTGTATCGCAATGACGGCGCTGGCCGCTACGCGGACGTAACGGCTGGCTCGGGTCTCGACGTGAGCCTTTATGGGATGGGCGTGGCGGTGGGAGATTTCGACAACGACGGGTTGCCGGACCTGTTCGTCACTGCCGTGGGGCTGAACCACTTGTTCCACAACCTGGGCGGCGGCCGTTTTGCGGACGTGACGGCGTCGGCGGGGGTCGGCGGGTCGCCCGAGCAATGGAGCACGAGCGCGGCGTGGGTCGATGTCGACAACGACGGGGACCTGGACCTGTTCGTCTGCAATTACGTTCGCTGGTCGCGCGAGATCGATTTCCGCGTGAACTACAAGCTGACGGGCATTGGCCGCGCGTATGGGCCGCCTGCAAACTTCGAGGGGACGTTTCCATATCTGTACCGCAATGACGGTCGCGGGCGGTTCACGGATGTCTCGGCGGCCAGCGGCGTGCAGGTGCGCAATTCGGCCACGGGCGCGCCGCTGGCCAAGTCGCTCTCGGTGGCGCCGGTGGATGCCAACAACGACGGTTGGATGGACCTCGTGGTGGCCAACGACACCGTGCAGAATTTTCTCTTTACCAACCGGCACAACGGCACATTCGCCGAAGTGGGCGCCCGGGCCGGCGTGGCGTTCGACGCTTACGGGATGGCGCGCGGGGCCATGGGCATCGATTCGGCGCGCTTCCGCAACGACGACGCGCTCGGCATCGCCATCGGGAACTTCGCCAACGAAATGAACGCGCTGTACGTCTCGCACAGCGATACGCTGGTGTTCGCCGATGAGGCGATCACGGAAGGGGTCGGGCCCGCCAGCCGGTTGCTGCTGAAGTTTGGCCTGTTCTTCTTCGACTACGACCTCGATGGCCGGCTCGATGTGCTTACGGCCAACGGGCATCTCGAGGAGCAAATCAGCCAGGTGCAGGCCAGCCAGCGTTATCGGCAACCGGCGCAACTGTTCTGGAATCGCGGGGGCGCGCGCGGCATGGGCTTCGTGCCGGTGCCGGCGCAAAAGGCGGGCGAGGACCTTTTCCAGCCGATTGTCGGGCGCGGTTCGGCCTTCGCCGACATCGACGGCGACGGCGACCTCGACCTTGTGATGACGCAAATCGGCGGAAGACCCTTGCTGCTCCGCAACGACCAGCAGTTGGGCCATCGCTGGCTGCGGCTGAAGCTTGTTGGCACCCGGTGCAATCGCGACGCGATTGGCGCGTGGATCAAAGTGCGCGTTGGTTCGCAAACGCTGGCGCGCCAGGTCATGCCCACGCGGAGTTACCTGTCGCAGTCCGAATTGCCGGTGACCATCGGACTGGGCAACGCGGCGCGGCCGGACGCGGTGGAGATTCTCTGGCCCGATGGTTCGCGTCAAAAGCTCGAATCGGTTCCGTTGGGTCAGACGATGGTGGTCGAGCAGGCGCGCTGAGGGGATGTTGAACCGCAGATGAACGCAGATGAACGCAGATAGGACCCAAGATGAACTTTGGCAAAACGGGCGGGATCGACTTCAAGAGGATCATCCTCTCGAATTGCTTCCCCAAATAAATATCTGCGATTATCCGCGTTCATCTGCGGTTCACTGAGCTGATGAACGCAGATATGACCCAAGATGAACTTTGGCAAAACGGGCGGGATCGACTTCAAGAGGATCATCCTCTCGGAATTGCTTCCAAAATGAATATCTGCGATTATCCGCGTTCATCTGCGGTTCACTGTTCGATCCCCAACTATTGAATGCGGAGCCGGAACCACTGATTCCTTTCGGATTTACGCGGCACCGTGACGACGCATTCTGTTTCCCCGAGAGCCACCGGTTGGGTCACGAGTTCCCATGAACCCGCATGCGTCAAGTCAGTGCTCTGTTCCAATACGAATTGGGAGGCCTGCCGCGGCCAGACCAGGCGGTAGGTTCCCACGGAGGCTGGCTCGATTTTCAGGCTCGGCCGGGGGCGAACCATCATGGGGCCGCTGTTGACGCTGCCGAATGGGTTACTGACCGTGGCGGAATAGGGGGCCTGCGAATTGATCTGCCATGGCCAGAGTTCCAACAAAGAGTTTGTTTCTCCTACGAGCGGATTCGGCCCGACGAACCATTGGTAACGGAGGGGCGCACCGCCCGTCGCGGTGACGCTCAGCTTGGCGCGCTCGTTCGGCGCGAACCAACAGTCGGGCGAAGCGAGCACGATCTTTACCGGTTCGAAAACGGTCAGTTGTGAGTTCCCGCTGCTCAGCACGCAGCGTCCATTGGCGACAAGGACATTGTATTCACCCGAGTCGGTTTGCCGGACGTTGGACAACTCCAATTGAGGGCCGTTGGCGCCCGGAATCTCAACGCCGTTGTGGCGCCACTGAAAGCCCGTTGACGCGGGACCCGTGTCCGTCGCCGAGAACCGCACCGTTTGTCCGGCGGGGACACTTCCACTGGCCGGTTCAATCACGACCCGGGGGATTTGGGGTCGCAGCGAGTTGAATCCCACCGGCCATGGGGGAATTCCGGGCCGTCCGTCAATCAATGGGGCTCCTGTCAGCGTGGGAACGAGTTCGGATTTTGCGGTGAAGCAGCCCGCGGCCCGCGCCTCCTCGTAGGTACCCGCGTCGAGGGCACTCCAAATCCTGAGCTGCGCCAGGACGAAGCGTCCCGCAGGCAAGCCCGGCGCCGTCACGATGCCGCCATCCAAATGGCCCGCCCGCGCTCCGTCGGAGAACCGCACCGGGACACCGCACGGCGACAAAGCGTTTTCGTCTGTTGAGACGCCGGCGTAGAGTTGGCCGAAATAGTCCCTGTTCACGCCTTGCACGGGGTTCGATACGAAGTCCGTGAAAAGGTGGAGTTGGCCGGAGGTGTCCGGCAGCGGCACGCGAGCCAGCGGTCCACTGAACGGCGGCGGGCAACCTCCGAACTCAGCGATGGTGAAGAACCGGCGCCACGTGACAGCCGTCTTTTTGCGAACGACGAATGCCTCCATGATGGAAATCGGCGGCTCCTCGGGCTGCCAGACACCTCCTTCGAAAAAGTATTGGAGGTAAGTCTGGGATTGACTGTTCCACCGCCAGACTTCATCGGCGTCGGCGGCCGGCATTTCGAGCAAAGAACTGACTGGCCCGTTCTGCGGGACCAAGGATCCCGCGATGCTGTAACCCGCGGGGAGCGCCTGCTGCAAATCGCCCTGGGCGACCTCACCAACCGTGGTAACGGTGAGCGGAACGCCGAATGGGTTCAAAATGTAGAAAACTTCGCCAAAGGGCATGGGAGCATCCGGCCGGGTCCAATTCACGGACATGGCATTGGCTTTGAATCCATTCTCGGTCACCTGGTAGACGGCGATGCCGCCGGGCAAGGGACCGAGAACGTTGGACACGGCGCTTGGGCCGACAAATTGATTGACGAAGAGCGAGAAGCCGGGGGCGAGGGTGGAGTTGATGTAGCCGACGGCGTTGCAACTGAACACCGCAGGGGTGAACGCGGCTTCGCCTTCTGCGATGGTCACACGCGCGACGTCGCTGGTGGCGTTTCCGTAGGGGCTGGAAACCACGAGCCGGTAATCGCCGGCTTGTCCGTCCGACAGCGAGTCGAGCCTCAGCACCGGCTCGTCAGCCTTGGGCAGCGGCACGCCATCGTGCAACCACTGGAACGTGAGTTTGCCGGCGCCGAACGCGCGGACGAACAGGGTTGCTTCGCCACCCTTCAGCGCCGCCGCGCTTCGAGGTTGCATTGTGATTTTCGGCCGCGTGTCCAAAGTGGCGGCAGAGGCCGGTGACAACAGAGTCAGCGCGCCAAGCACGACGGCGCCGCAAACACGCAGCCGTCCTCCGCGAGTGGGCGAGTGGGGCCGGCGAGAGTGAGTGGAAGTGAAAGGGGTTTCCTTAGTCTTCATGCGAATTCCTGGTAACTGGTAACTGATCCAGCGCTCGCCTCAATCCTCACAGGGCGCCCAAGCCTGTCCAATCAGGAATCTCCCGAGTTGGGATGGGGTGAAGACCTACCTACTTCCCGCAGTTGAAGTAGATGTCCGCGTCGAGCCCTTGCATGCGCAAGAGCGCCTTGGGCTGGACGCTTTCCAAGTGGCCATCCAGGAACGCGACGTTGCAACGGCCGGCATGCTGCACGAAGTCCTTGCTGCGGGTCGCGCTGCCGGGATCGAAGGCGCAGTTGAGCATTCGGCTTGGGTCCTCATTCACCAAAAGCACCTTGCGGCTCGGATCGGTGATGGTGGTGGTCATCACGCCCCGTGGTTGCACCACATCGTTAGCGAAGGGCTTGCCCGGATCCATCCAGCCGCTGGCGCTGAAATTCACCCGCTGCTTTTCGCCAAGTGTGCCAGTGCCCGGGCAGCGGTAGACATCGTAGGGTTGCTTGAACGTGGGGTCGTATGGCCGCTTTTCCGTGCTCATGACGTAGGGGAAAATCGAGCCACACTCCGGATTAAAGCCGAAACCCGGCGCGGACCAGCTCGAGGAGAGGCTCATGTTGATGGTGTTCTGACCGCCCGCGCACCAATCGGCGGCGTAGTTGGGATTGGTGTTGGCCCTATCGGGCGTGCCCCCGGGCCACGGCAACACTTCGTTATTGTCCTCCGCGTACATCAGGAAACCGAGAGCGAGCTGGCGCATGTTGCTTTTGCAAGCGGTCGAACGTCCATGCTCCTTTGTCTGGCCCAACGCACTCAGCAACAACGCGGCCATGATAACGATCGCCGCAATGACCACCATCAGTTCAATGAGGGTAAAGCCCGCCCCGGAGTGCCTGCGGAGACTACGGCCGCTTCTCGTCGTGAGAGTCATGGGACCGTTTGGACTGACTAATGTGTCTGGCGTTACTAATGCTCTATTAGGCAGCTTTCCCTCAAAAAGCAAGCTTCCTTTTAGTTTTGTTTTTGGAATTGAGGCGCATGGGACGACCCGCGCGCCCCATCGACGACGAACAAGAAAGCCCGCACTCCCGGCGCTCAGGCCAGGACGCCAGGAATCACCTTTGCGCTTCCGGCCACGCCGGTGAGGCGTTCCTGCCGGCCGCTGACTTCGTAAGCCAGCTCGTCGTTGGCCAAGCCGAGGGCAGCGAGGATTGTGGCGTGCAGATCCTTCACCGAATGAGGCCGCTCGACCGCCATCAGCCCGATTTCGTCCGTGGCTCCGATTCGCGTTCCGTGCCGCACGCCGCCGCCCGCCATCCAGAGAGTGAAGCCTGCCGCGTTGTGCTGGCGGCCGTTGTTGCCTTGCATCATGGGAGTGCGACCGAATTCGCTGGCCCAGATCACCAGGGTGGAGTCGAGCAGGCCGCGTTGCTTGAGATCGGTCAGGAGCGCCGCAGCGGGTTGGTCCGTCCAGCGGGCGCGCGGGGTGTGGTTCTTCACCAGTTCGCCGTGCGCGTCCCAACCATCCTTGTCCGGCATGTCGTAAACCTGCACGAAACGCACGCCGCGTTCGACGAGCCGGCGCGCAAGCAGACACTTGCGCCCAAAGCTGGCGGTGCGCCGTTCCTTGTCGTCCAATCCGTAGCTCCGCCGGAGGTATTCGGGCTCCGCGTCCACGTTGCCCACCTCAAGCGCGGCGGACTGCATGCGATAGGCCAGCTCATAGCTGGCGATGCGCGCGTCCAGGTCTGCGGAGCCCGGCCGGGCGTCGCGATGCTTCAGGTTGAGTTCGCGAATCAGGTCCAACGACGCGCGCTGGCCGTCTGCAAACTCCACCGGGGGCAGGAGGTCCAGTACGGGTGTGCCCAGGTCGCGCAGGCGGGTGGGCTGAAACGCCGCGGGCAGAAAACCGTTCGAGTAATTGGCCGCGCCGCCGAGAGGACCGGCTTCGAACAACATCACATAGCCCGGCAAATCATGGTTCTCGCTTCCCAATCCATAGGTCACCCACGAACCGAGGCTGGCTTTGCCCGGGCGGATGTCGCCCGTGTGAAGCTGGTAGCTCGAGGGGGCGTGGTTGTTGCTGTCTGACTGGAGAGAGTGAATGAAGCAGAGGTCATCGACGTGCTCCGCGACGCGCGGGCATAGTTCACTCACCCACATGCCCGACTGTCCGTGCTGCGACCACTGGAAGGGACTGGCCATCAGCTCGTCCTTGCAACCGTGGAATACATTTGCGTGGCGCGTGGCCAGCACCGCCTTGCGAATCGAATCCGGCACCGGCTTCCCGCCGAGCCGCTGCAATTCCGGCTTGTAGTCGAACAGGTCGACGTGCGAAGGCCCGCCGACCATGAACAGGAAAATGACTGATTTGGCTCGCGGCGTGAAATGCGGCGGGCGCGATCGAAATGGATGAAGCGGATCGATCCGCGGTCCGTTGTCCGCCGCGCGCATTTCGAGCCGGGCCAGCGCGCCCAGGGCCAGCGTGCCAAAACCCGCTCCCATCCGCCCGAGGAACTGGCGGCGCGAAGTTTGGAATGGCTCGGCGAACATGAGCGAATCATGCACCTTGCACCGCTGGCGACAAGCCCGCAGCTCCCTAATCGAAAACTTGTCGAGCAGACCAAGGCAGGCGGCATCCCATCTTTTTGAAGGGATGGATTAGGCCTTGGCCTCACCCCTCACCGCCGGCCCTCTCCCCGTTAAAGGGGAGAGGGAGCGCGACGGATAGCTACGATGACAGGAACGATCGTCACCGCGTTCCTTGCCGCTTCTGTGTGTCGCAGGAGCGCGACGCACGGCAGGCGGGACCAATGGAACCCTGGGTCGTGCAACGTTGGCACAAACACCACAATTACTCCAGCGTGACCGCCGCGCTGCGATCGCGGTGGCAGTGAGGCCGCGACGGCGTCTTGCGTTTTTACGCATTGAGCTTCTTGATTTTCCGTTTGACCCGTTCCACCGTTGGTTGTAAGCACCTCGCGATTTCCGCGACGCAACCGGGGCCGGTGGCCCATTTGGTTGGCACTTCGGCGCGCGGGGGATATAGTTGGTCACTCGACATGTTGAACAACAAATCGTTTCTTGCGCTGGATTTCGGTGCCACGAATCTCAAAGTGGCGGAGTTCGAAGTCAACGAATCCGGCGGGTTGTTGCTCAAAGAGTATGGGTTCCGTTCTCTTGGCGTGGATGGCACGCAGGAAGCCACACGCGAAGGGGCCATCCAAAAAGCGCTCAGCGAGTTGCTGTCGGAAAAGGGATTCAAGGCGCGGCAGGTGAACGTTTGCGCGCCGGGATTTCACACCTTCTCGAAGTTCGTGAAGCTGCCGCCGGTGGACACGGCGAAGGTCACGCAGATCATCCAGTATGAGGCGCAGCAAAACGTGCCGTTCCCACTCGAGGAAGTGGTCTGGGATTACCAGATCCTGGGAGCGACGCCGACAGGCGAATTGGAGGTGCTGCTGGTGGCCATCAAGAGCGACATCGTCGAGGGGCTCTTCAAAGCGGCGGATAACGCGGGGGCGCGGCTGAACCTGGTGGATGTCTCGCCCGCGGCGTTGAGCAACGCGTTCCGGTTCAACTACGGCGATCTCGAAGGCTGCACGATGCTGCTGGATATCGGGGCCAAGACGAGCAACCTCTTGTTCTTCGAAAAGGGGAACATTTACTCGCGCGGGATCAACATCGGCGCCAACTCGATTACGCAGGATTTCGCGAAGGAATCCAAACTCAGCTACGATCAGGCCGAGAAACTCAAAGTGGAGGAGGGCTTTGTCAGCCTGGGCGGCGCCTACGAAGAGCCGGAGAACCCGCATCAAGCGGCCATCTCGAAGATTGCCCGTCAGGTGTTGACGCGGTTGCACATCCAGGTCAACCAGACGATCCAGTTTTATCGCGGCCAACAGGGCGGTTCACCGCCGGACCGGTTGTTCCTTTCCGGCGGGGCCACCAGCATGCCCTACACCGCGCAGTTCTTCTCGGAAAAGCTGAACCTGCCCGTCGAGTATTTCAATCCGCTGCGCAACGTGCAGCTCGACGAGGGGCTCAACCGCGACGAACTGGCCAAGGTGGCCCATTCGATGGGCGAGGTGGTGGGGCTGGGATTGCGCAACCTGGCTCGCTGCCCGGTGGACCTGAACCTGATGCCGAGGAGTTCCAAGAAGCGGCAGGAGTTCGGCAAGAAGAAACCTTTCCTGGCGGCGGCGGCGTTGTGCTTGATTTTGATCCTGTTCGCGGCGGCGCTGTTTTATCACCAAATTGCCAACGAGCGCGCGGCCGCCTTTAAGAATCTTGAGAATATCATCCGTCCCGCCGACCAGGCCAAGGCGCCGATGGAGGACGCGTCGCGCCAACTCAAACTGGCGCAGGGGCAGGCCGACCAGTATTCGGTGTGGCTGGGGGACAAATGTTATTGGGGTTCGGTGATGGTGGCATTGCGCGAGGCGATGATCGCGGTCGAAACCAAGAAGGAAGCGGAGCACAACACCAAGAACATCGGGGTATGGGTCGAGAGGTTGGCGCCGATCCTTCCGAAGGACTATTTGTCCGGGAGCATCACGCCTCCGCGCGACATCTGCGGCAACACGAATGCTTCGGACGGACAAGCGGCTGCGGCGCCAGGCCCACGCCGAGATCGAGATCGGCCGCAGGGCAAAGACCCGTTCAGAAATCGGCCGCAACAAACCACTGCCGGCGGGGCGGAGATTGACTGCATCCTGCTGACCTGCCGTGCCGTCAACCTGTATAACAGCATCGGCGCCGCCGCCAACACCGGCTTGGCGGACGCGGTGGCGGAGGAGTTGAGATCCCGGACCAACCTCTTCAGTGGGGACATCACCCGGACCACGCTTGTCGGCCCCATCGTCGGGATCGATACGACCAACCTCACGATCAGTTTCGATGTCGCGGTCAAATTGGCCCGCCCAATGAAGCTCTGAGCCATGGTTTGGATTAAACGCAATCTCGCGCTCGTCGTCAGCGGCCTGGTCGGCTTGGTTCTGATCGGCTTTGGAACCTATCTGGTGCTGGGCGGCCTGGCCCGCAACAAGGAACTCAGTGAGGAAGTCGAGCGCACGCGCAATCGCGCCAGCGTGCATTACGACGCCAATCCCTTTCCGAGCCAGACCAATATTGCCATGGCCAAGCAGGAGATGGAAACGCTGCGCGCCGGCATCAGCCGGGCGCAGAAACATTTCAGCCCGGTGCCGTTGGAGAAGATGGACATCAAGCGGTTCATGGCGTGGCGGGACGAAACGTTGAACGAGTTGCGCCTCGCGGCGAAGCACGCCGGGACGGATTTGCCCTCGGACCGTTACCCGTTCTCCTTCGCGACACAACGGGACCGAACACAGTTCGGCCCGAATACGCTCCCCCACGTGGCCGAGCAAATGGCCGAAGTCAAGGCGCTGTGCATGATGTTGTTTGACGCGCGCGTCAACCGCATCGGCAATATCCGCCGGGCAAAGGTTTCCGATGACGACAAGAACAGTTCGTTCGGCAGCGATTACACGACGGCCGGTGTGCTCGACGTCATGAACGATCCGGCGGGACACATGGTCTCCCACCCCTACGAATTCACGTTCTACAGTTTCACCACGGAGCTCGCGGAGGTGCTCAATCGCCTGCAGCGTTCGACGAACGGGTTTTTGCTCAAGGCCATCCAGGTGGAGCCCGAAGACAAGACCGATGCCATCGCGTCTGCGCCTCCGGTGAACCTTCAGAATCCAGAGAGGCCCGTCCCGCCGGTGCGCCGGAGCCCGCCGCCCCCGGGAGCCACGAACCGGGTGGCCGCGCCACCGCCTGTTGCACGGCCCACGGCGAACGACCGGCCTGTGACTTTGCTGAAGGAAAAGCGCCTCAAGGTCACGATGCTCATTTACGCCACCCGGCCGGTCACCAAAACCTAGATCTGTATGGAGCAACTCCGCAATTTCAGCCAGCTTTGCCGCCAGCATTACGAAAAGCTGGTTCTTACGGCGGGGCTGCTCATTCTTGCGGGGGCGGTATGGTTTCTTTACACGGCCAGCGGCGCGGAGCGGGAAAAGATACGGGAGATCCCCAAGAGTGTCGAAGGCCGCAAAGTCAAGGGGGTCCAACCCGTGAGCCTGGCGGGGTTCAACATGGCGATGAAGCAGGTCGAAACCCCGCCCGTTCTCGATCTCGCTCGCGGCCACCTCTTGTTCAACCCGGTCCTATGGCAGTCCCGCGCCGGCGGCCCTGCGATTAAGATCCAATCCAACGACCAAGTCGGCCCTGGGGCGATGACGGTGACGAGCATCGAGCCATTCCACCTCTGGGTGGTCTACGGCACTCCGTCGCTCTCCGGCGTACCGCCGGACCAGACGGTGATCGGATACAACATGTTTTCTACAAACGAATTTCTCCCGCGCAACTCCCGGAATCGCGTGATCAAATCGTTCATAGGCGGCACGGGCACGAACAACGCGCCAAAGGACGCGTTATTCTTCATCCGCGAAATCAAAGGGGATGCCAAGGAACCGACGGAGATCGCCGCTGAGTTGAAAGAAGACGGAGAGAAGTTCACGGTTACGCCGGGAAAGCCGTACTCGCGCGTGATCGGGTACGAGGCGGACACACTCTACAAGCCCAGCGGCCGCAAGTACACAAACTTGCGCAAGGGCGCTACCATCGACATCGATGGGCAAAACTACAAAATCGTAGACATCCTTCCCAACCAGGTTGTATTGTCCGACGACTCAAACGGCAAGCAATACTCCATCACGGGCGTGCCGCAGTGATGTGAAGCGATGGAGCGCTTGGTCGGTTCGGGTCCCGAACTAATTAACTCATGAAGAGAATCACGTTTGCCCGCCTGTGCATTGTCCTCGTTGCTTCCGTTCCCGTTTCGATTCCTGCTCAGCAAACACCCGACAAGTTGGCGGCTGACGAGGCGGTGCGGGAAGCGGTGCGCCGCGACGCGCTGAAGAAAGAGCTGGGTGAGAAACTGGGCCAGGCGACGTCCGCCGAGAAACGCGGCGCCTTCCTCGAAGCATCGCGGCTCTATACGGAATGTCTGGATATCGTCAAGAGGATTGGCAGCACCACCAGCATCGAAAATGACGTGGCCCAGGCGAAGACCGGTTACGTCGCGACCCGTCTGCTGTTGGCGGACCAAGCCCAGCGCGCGATGGATTATGCGGCAGCCGATTCCCAGTACATTCTCATTCTCAAGGAAGTCCCGGACAACGAACAAGTGAAGCAGCTTCGCGCGAACAACGACGTGCTTCGGCTCAAGTATGAAGGACGCAGCCCCAATACGGCCGCCATCGAACAACTGGGCGCCCTTCACACCAACAGGGTCTCGGCCGCGAAACTCGCGCAGGACGGCAAGATGTTCTTTGAATGGGGTCGGTACGATGTGGCGGAAAGCAAGCTGCGCGAGGCCATAAAAATAGATCCCACAAACGAGGGTGCGGACTACTATCTGAAGCTGACGATGGACAAGAAGTCGGCCCTGGCCGCCAATGAAAAGGACAAGCACGATCGCGAGTCGATTCTCCAGGTGGAACGAGCCTGGACACGTGGCGAGCGGAACGATCTGCCAGTCCCCAACCCGGTCACGAAAACCAACTATGTCTACACCAGCAACGCCCGCCAGAAAATCTTCCAGAAACTGAGCACCATCCGGCTGGACAAGGTGAAGTTCGACGCCATCCCCCTCAACCAGGTGCTCGAGAATATCAAGAAGGACGCCACCAGCCGCGACCCGGACAAGAAAGGGATCAACATCATCGTCAGCCAGACGGCGGATCCTCCCGCGGCGGGGGCCACGCCGGCGATCGACCCGGCGACGGGCCTTCCCGTGGCAGGGGCGGGAGCGGGAGCCGAAGCGGACATCACCGCGACGACCGTCAAAATCGATCCGGAATTGAACGATGTCACGCTCGGCCAGGTGCTGGACATCATCGTCAAGGTGGCCGACCGGCCCATTAAGTTTTCGATCGAGGACTACGGAATTCTGTTCTCCTTGCGCGGGCAGGAAGCTCCCGTGCTGCACACCCGCTGGTACAAGATCGACCCGAACACCTTCTTGCACGGCTTGCAGGGCGTTACGGCCCTGGACTTCGGCGGCTCTCAGAACCTCGGGCAAGGTAGCTCGGGGGGCGGGGGCGGCGGTGGCCGTAGCGGCGGCGGTGGCGGTCGTGGCGGTGGCGGTTTCGGCGGCGGCGGCGGCGGTTTCGGCGGCGGCGGCCAGGGGGGAATTGGCTCCGGCGGCTCGGCGGAGTACGCCAGTGTCAGTATTGCGCCGGGCGGCGGACGTCGCGGTGGTGGCGGTTTGGGAGGTGCCGGAGCCCAACCGACGACGGGAACGGCACGGACTCCGGGCACGGGCCAGGGGCAGGGCGGAGGGCAGGGCGGCATCGACTTCCTGACCGTTCAAACGACAATGGACATCGTCAGCTCGACCGTCCGCTCGTATTTTCAGACTGCTGGAGTCACGCTCGATCCGCCCAAGAGCATTATCTTTAACGACCGGCTCGGCATGTTGATGGTGCGCGCCACGCTGGCGGACCTGGACTTGATCGAACAGGCCGTGCAGGTGTTGAACATGGTGCCCCCGCAGGTGCAGGTGGAAACCAAGATGGCGGAGATCGGTCAGGATGACACCCGCGCGCTGGGTTTCGACTGGCTGCTCGGCAACACGCTGATGTTCAATGGAAAAGCCGGAGCCCAGGGCGGTACGGCGCCGAGCTTCGCCGGCCCACCCTCACCGGCCAATCCCACCGGTGTGTTCCCGGGCCCTACGACGCCGGGCACCGTCTCACCGGGTACGGTCGCCCCGTCGGCAACGGACAACATCCTGACCTCCGGATTGAGAAACAGTGCTCCGGCGCTCGCGACGCTCACGGGCCTCCTGACCGACCCGCAGTTTCGACTGGTCATTCGGGCTTTGGAACAGCGGCAGGGAGTCAGCTTCATTGCGTCTCCAAAAATCGTGACCCCCAGCGGGCGCCAGGCGCAGATCAAAACGGTCGAAGTGCGCAGCATCATCACCGCGCTTGACGCCAGCCAAACGGCCGCCGGCGGCGGCAACGTGTTGACCGGCGGTGGCACAGGCGGCGGCGTGGGCTCGCTGATTCTGCCTCTGCCCGAGCCGTTCGAGTTGGGACCGACGCTGGATGTGGTCCCCTACGTGTCCGCGGACGGCTACACGATCCAGATGACGCTCATCCCGACGATGAAGGAGTTTGTGGGCTATGACCTGGACAGCGGGCGTCTTTTCTCGGCTCAGATTCAATCGGTGGGCGGCGTCGGCGCCGCTTCGGCCCCGCTGGTTCAGCCCACCCCGCTGCCCATCTTCCGGCTGCGCCAGGTCGTCACCAGCGCCATCGTCTGGGATGGTCAGACCATCGTGCTGGGCGGACTGATCGCCGACGAAACCACGAAGATTAAGGACAAGGTGCCCGTCCTCGGTGACCTGCCCTTCTTTGGCAAATTCTTCCGCAGCGAGTCGAACATGACCCGTAAGAAGAACCTCGTCATCTTCGTCACACCCACCATCATCGACCCGGCGGGCAACCGCATGCACACGGAAGAGGAGCTGCCCTTCGCGCAGACCTCGATCCCGTCGCAGAAACCGACGAACCCCTGACTTTGTCGGCCCAGACAAGAACGTCGAGGCAAGTTCGTCACGGTTGCCTCGGCGGATTTGTTCGGCCCCGAGCCCGCATGTTTCCTACGTCGCATGAGACGCCCGAAGTCCGCAGCCGCCGGCACGAAGCGGCGGCCTGGCGCTGCGCGGGTGCCGCCTCATGGCAGCCGTAGGGATTCCAAACCAGCCATGGCGACGGACAGCAGGTTGTTGATTGTCGACGGGCACGCTTATGCGTACCGGTCCTTCTACGCCATTCGCCACCTCAACTCCCCCTCCGGCGCGCCCACCAATGCCATTTATGGCTTCATCAAAACGCTCGCGAAGCTGCGCGCCCAGTTGGCGCCGACCCACGCCGCGGTCGTTTGGGACGGGGGTCTGGATGCTCAACGAATGGAGGCGCACCCGGAGTACAAAGCCCAGCGTCCTCCGATGCCCGATGACCTGGGGCAGCAAATCGACGGCATTGTCCAATACCTGGAAGCTGCCGGCGTGGCTTCCCTGTGTCGCGACGGCGTCGAAGCCGACGACTGGATCGCGCGGATTGCGAGGCGCTTGGCCGAGGGAATGCCCGTCGTTATCGCCAGTTCGGACAAGGACTTCATGCAGTTGGTTTCTCCGCGGATTGGGCTGCTCATTCCCAACGACAAGTCGGAAAAAGTCTGGAGCGCCGCCGAGGTGCGTCTGAAGACGGGCGTGGCTCCGGAACAAATTGTCGATTGGCTCAGTCTCATCGGCGATACCGTGGACAACATTCCCGGGGTGCCCGGCATCGGCCCAAAGACCGCCACGGAGTTGCTCAACCAGTTCGGTTCGATCGAGTCGCTGTACGGACGATTGGGAGAAGTCAAATCGGAGCGGCATCGGGCCAGCCTTCAGGCGGCCAGCGCCGTCGTGCGCCGGAACCAGGAGTTAATCCGTCTGCGTGACGATTCGCCGGACGTGCCGCTGGAGCGACTGGTCTTGCGCGAGCCGGACCAGGGGCGGCTCCGGGAACTCTTCGATCAATGGGGCTTCAAACGAATGATCGCCGAGTTGATGCCGGAGCCGGTTCAGCAGGCGTTGATATGAGCGGGTCCATCAGGGTCATTTTGAACCGCAATTATGGAAAAACAGCCAAGAAGTCGTAGACAAGATTCCGAGCGGCTGGTACACCTATCTGAACTTATGTCACCTCTGCTAACCGCTTGCAAAACCGTGGTGTTTTGCGGGTTGGCCGCCGGGTTTTTGACCGGGGCGTCCGCCCAGGTTTTTGAGTCACAAGGCGAGGAAACACCCATAAGCGGAGGGTCGCCGGGGGACCAGGTTTTTCCGGCGGTCTGCCTCTGTCCGGGGGGCGGCTACGCGGTATGGCAGGACTCGAAGATCGACCGGCGCGGACAAGGTGTGGCGGCAGTCAAACTCGATGGCACGCTCCAACCTGCCGGCTTGCCGTTTGTGATCAGCCAGCGCCGAGTCGGCCACCAGGAGCATCCGAGCGTGGCGACGCTCACCGGCGGCGGTGCGGCGTTCGCGTGGGAAGGCGGTGAGCGCGGCAAGCGCGACATCTTCGCGCGCTTTGCCCGGGCGGATGGAACTTTTCAGACCGGCGACATCCAGGCAAACCCGCGCTCAGGAGTAGTCAAGTCGAGTCATTACATCCAGGTCCAAGGCTACAAGAACAACGTCTTCCGCAATCTCAAGTTCCGCATGACCGAATCGGCCCGCGTTTACCGCGACCGCAATCACGGTGCGACCGTGACGGCTTTGCCCGACGGCGGCGCGCTCGTGGCCTATTCGAGCTGGCGGCGTCTGCACACCAACTGGATGGAAATCGTGAGGGTCGAGAAGTACTCGCGCGGCCGCTACATCACCAATGATCTGCCGCAAAAGTTCGGCGCCAGCCAGGACTGGATGCTCGACGTGTTTTTCCAGCGCTTCAGCGCCGACGGCAAGAAGGTCGGCAGCGAAGTGCTCGTGAATCAGACCGCCAGATACAACCAGCGCGACGCTTCGGTGGCCGTGTTGCCGAACGGCAGTTTCGTCGTGGTGTGGGTGTCGGAGAATTTCGTGAACAATATCCCGCCGGTGAATGCGCCGCTCGGTCCGGCCAATGCCACTCAGGTCGACATCATGGCGCGCCTGTTCAGTGCCGACGGAGCGCCGCTGGCCGGCGAATTCAAGGTAAACCCGGCGCTGCGTCCGAATTCGACGCCTGCCGTGAGCGCGATGAGTGATGGCCGCTTCACGATCGTTTGGGCGGGGCGCGACGGCATTCGGTCCGATGGCTGGGACATCTTCGCTCGCGTTTTCAGCCCAAGCGGCACGCCGCAGGGCGAGGCGTTCCGGCTCAACCAGCACACCTATGGCGACCAATTCGCTCCCCAAATCGGTTCGGTGGGCGCCAACCAGTTCGTCATCTGGTCCAGTCTGGGGCAGGACAAAGTGGATCGAGTCCTGACGCGCATCGATTCGGTAGGCAATATCACTTCGATTCCGACGGGCTTCAGCGGTTCCGTGCAGAGCGTGTATGGGCGGCTGCTTTCGGACGGCGCTCCGGCCGAGCCTGAGTTCCGCGTCAGCACGAATGCGGTGAAGCGGATGCACCCGCAAGTCGCCGGGGATCCATCGGGTCGATTCTTCGCCACATGGTCGAGTTTCAGCGGCGTGAGCGGCTTTGATTTGTACTGCAAGTCGTTCAACACGACGCAGGCGCCAGGCGCGACGAACGCACTCGCCGCGCGCCAGGCCGCGGGCGGCGCCAACGACGCCGGTAGCGCCAATGGAACTGGTGGAACTGGTGGAACTGGTGGAACTGGTGGAACTGGTGGAACTGGTGGAACTGGAATTGGCGGAGCCAACGTGGGCCCGGCCCTCGTGGGCGGCAGCGCGACCTCTGGGGCTGTCGGCGGGTCGGTGAGCCTGGCAGGACCGCCCAGCAAGCTGCGCCTGAACTGGAGCACCGAAACCGGCGCCCGCTACCAGGTGCAGACCTCGACCGACCTGCGGCATTGGATGGACCTGGCCGCTCCCCGCATCGGCACAGGCGCAAACGACTCGATGGGTGTCGAGGCCAACGGCGCAAGCGGGTACTTCCGTGTGTTGAAGCTTCCATGAGGATTTTTGCTATGACGCGGTTTATCCATCCGGTTGCGCTGCTTCTGCTCCTGGTCGGGATGACCCCGAGCAGCCGGGCCTTCTCGCTGCACGGACCGTTCAAAAACTGGCAGGTCACGGCCCTGGGCTATAATCTCCCGGGCGATGCCGGCGGTGTGATGCTCGGCAACGAGGGTTTCCGTTGGAACGTCCAGACGATTTACTACGCCTTCGACGCGTCGTTCATCAGCTACTTTGGAAAACCGGGCATGGCGGCCATTGATGCCGGCATCGCATGGTTGAACGAGTTGCCCAGCTTCTCCTCCATTACGAACGACGAGTTCTCGCTGTACATCCGCGGCGAACCGGTCCCGACGGATACGAAAGGTCCGCAGAATTTCAGCTTCGCGACGGCCGGCTTAATCGACCTCAAGTCTTACGCCATGCAGGGCCTGTTGTCCGAGATTGGCCTCGCGCAACCCACCCGGTATACGTGGACGTTGCGCGGCCGGATGACCGAGACCATCGGCGGCGTGACGATTACGAATTACTCCGTGGTCAAGCTCAACTACGACCCGGTCACGCTCCAGCCTTCCAGCTACGTCAACGGGCAATTATACGACTACGAAGTCGTCGAGCCGATCATGATCCGGGGTATCACGTACGCCGAGGCACAGGAGATTCCCATCAATCCGCCGTCTCCCTACTCCTTCAGCGCCGTTGCGGACTTCGTTCTGGGCCCGGGCGAATACTTTTTCGCGTTGTCGCAGGATGACGTGGGAGGCCTGAGGTACCTTTACAACAAGAACAATTTTGCCGTCGAACCGCTGGTGCCGGGCATCACGGGCAGCTTCATCAGCAGTTCGCCGTGGACGCCCTACGTCGGAACAAACGTCACGACCAACGTCACCGTCACCAACATTGTCAGCAATCTCATCGTGACCGGCGTGCGGCCCGGCCTCAACAAGGTCCGATTCAAGAAGGTAAAGTATGATTCGCTCGTGTCGCAACTGTTCGTGCCGATCACGAACAGCTACACGGACACGGTCATCGTCAACTCGCGCGTGGTGAAACAGTCCTTGGCGCGCGGCGTGACCCAGCCCGACCTGCTGTTCGTCGCGGAAGATGCAGGCTTGATTTTCAACCTGGTCCCCGTTTCGGGTACGCGCACCGCAACGGCGGCCTGGCAGAACAATGACGCTCTGAACGGCAACGACGGGACCGCCGGAGACCAGTTTGGCGGCCCGGGAGTCATCACACCGACGATTCGCCTTAGCTTCAGCGACCAGTTTCCCTACTGGCTGAACAATTCGCCCGATTTTCTAAACGGCGGCGATGATCTGCCGGCCAGCGCCGTCTGGGGATCCTTCGACGAAAACACCGAGGTGCCGGTCATCTATCCATTGTGGTTGAACCTGACCCTTGAGGACTTGCAGCGGCTGGGACAGGGACCATAGCCCGGCCAACCTTCCGAAAACTGAGCGTTATGAAGCGACTGTTGAACCTGGCAATCCTGAGCGTGGCCCTGGCGGCCGGCGCGGCCCCCGCGCCGATCTTCATTGTGGACTCGCCGATAACGCTGCCCGACGCCGGGTTGCCGACCATCAACACCGAGGTATTCGTCAACCAGAGCACGTTTACCGTATCGCCGTTCAGTATCGGCATCGGTTTTGGCATCGGCTTCTTTGGGTTCTCCACCGCCGCGCTTCTGCCGTTCGAGACGTTTAACACACGCTTCTACACGAACGAGGCCTCGGGCGTCATGAGTAGTTCGTCGGGCTTTCGGTTCCTCACCACGACTGGGCGCACGCGCAAGCCAGCCGAGGTGTTCGTCAACGAAGGTTCGATCGCCGGCAATTATCTCGAGGTGAAAGCCAACACCATCGTCAGCACTGGACCGATGGAGTCGGATGCGGGCGGATTGATTCGGCTTGTGGGCAAGAGCGCGGACTTGAACCGCACCCGGCTGCGCACCGGCCAGTCGTTCTTCGGCACGATTGGCAGCGGGTTCGTGGACGACGAGCGCCGGGAATACAGCAACCCTTTTGGGGTCACCGATGTGTACTGGGGCATTGGAAGCAATGGCGTTTTCAGCGGCAACGGCATGGCCACACGATTGAACTCCGCCAACTTCAATCTGCCGTCCCCCTCCACGCCGCTGCACCAGAACCAGTTTTTCTTCGGCCGCAGGCTGGCGACCAACCGCGTGGCCTTGCCGAAATTCTTTTCCTTCGGAACCAATTTTTTTACGCCCACCAATTTCGCGGCCTTCGCTTATACGAACACGGTGGATGGCACGGCAGCGATGGTCCAGGTCGTCTTTGTGCGCACCAACAGCGCCGATGGCCAGCTCTCGACAGATGTCAGGTTTGTCCCGAGCCCGTTCGTGTTCAATGCGGAAGTGGACGGGCCGGCGCAGGTCATTGTCGAACTGAAGCGTTGGGATTTCGACCCCTCGCTGGATCTCAACATCACCAACTCGTTCTATGTGTCGGATTCGATGGCCATCCGGACGAACCTGAGCCTCTACCGGCAAGTCTTCCCGACCACGGGCACGCGCCGGCCCAACGTGTATGAGTTCGCCGGGTTTCAGCCTTTCGAGTGGTTCAACGGGCAGCCCGGCAATACCGCCTTCACCAATGGCCTGCTGGATGTGGGCTATCTCTCCAACCGCGTGGAAATGCGCTACGCCGGCTACAGCGCCAACGTGCTCACCAACATCTTCAGCTTGCTGGCCAATGGGTTCCTGCTCCCAGGCGTGATCCGGCCAACGAACCTGGCGGGCCGTGTCGAAGTGTACAGCGACCAGCTCAACCTCGACTCGACCCGCATTCGCAGCGAGTCGACGGTCCTGGTGAGGACCAAGGATCTTGTGGGCAACAAACTCCCCAGGTTGGTCGACTCGCCGCTGGTCGGCTATGACCTGACCTCCAAGCAACCGGAGATGGTTGTCTCCAATCTCGCGCTGGCCGATGTGCGCCGGCTTTCGGGTACGGTCTGCGCCTGGAGCGGTCAGTGGAAGAATTACGTCATTGATACCGTGACGACGGGGACCAACGTCCTCACCGTGACCAACGAGGTTAACTTCCATGTCCTCTTCGTCGATCACGACTTCCGGAACGTGGTGCCGGTGAATGTCTTCGAGTTCTCCGCTCACGCAACCAACCTGGTGATTGCGGACTCGGTGAACCTTTTCCCGGACAGCGGCGGCAGCCTCTTTTTCTTTTCTGACCCGCTGCGCAATCGCAAGCTGCTTATCGACGCGCAAAGCCTGGACGTGCGGGGCAGCCTGAGTTTTCCCCTGGGCGCGAGTTGGGCCAAGTCCAACGTGGTGGGAGTCGTCAATCTGACCAATAGCGGCACGATCTTTGTGCCCGGTTCCGCCAAGTACGGCACGGACCGGCCGCAGGCTCAGCCTTACAACTGCATCGTGAACTCGGGTACGAACACCGCCGCGTCGCAGTTGGTTCGGACGCGGAAGTTCGAGAACAGTGGCAGCTTCATCGGCAATTCGTCGTTGGTCCAGATCGACGCCTCGACGTCGGCCCGCATCGAAGGCCCGCCGGTCCTCCTGACGACCAATGAATTTCCGGGCTTCTTCACGAATGTCGTCCTTTCATCCCCTGGCGGCTATATCCAAAGCTTCAGTGATCTTCAGATCAAGACCGCCGAGTTGAGCGTCTCCAACTCCTTGCTGGCTGCCGGGGGCATCGATCTCAGCGGCACCTTCCTGTTCCCCGGCCGGCTGCTGTTGAGCATTACCAACCGGCTCGTGGACGCCGGGCCGACCAACGCGACCCAGGTCATCCCGGGCTATCTCAGCGTGAATGACGATGGCCCGATTGCCCGCAACTTTTGGAACTGCGCTGGCTTCGAGATGCGGCGTCGCCCGGCGATCGGCAGCCTCCTGGGCACGTGGTTGAGCACCGTCGTGCCCATCAATGCTCAGACCGTGCACATGTGGCCAGCGCAGGATCGCGGCGCCGTGGCCTCGGGATTCATCAATAACCTGGCGTTGGGCAAGTTGACCGTAAACATCAGCACCAACAACGGCCGGGCTGTTTTCCGCTCAGCCAGCGGGCGATCCGCGATGTATGTGGACTACGTTGAGCTGTTCAATGACGCGACCAATTTCAATCGCACGATCGGCGTGGACCCGAACATGACGATTTATTTCGCCAACGCCAACGTGAATGTCTCCAAGCTCAATGGGGCCGTCGGCGGCAGGTTCCAGTGGGTGCCGACCTTCGCCGGGCCGCTCAGCACGACCAACCTCACTTATCCTTCCGGCGCCACCTACTCGTTCAACATCGCGCTCATCTCCAGCCAGAACATCGATTCCAACAGCAATGGAATTCCCAACGAGCTGGATCCCTACCCCATCGACATCCCGGGCGAAGTCATTCCGCCCATCGCGCCCCGGTTCCTGCTGACCAGCGACACGACGGTTCCGCCGCGCCTTTCGGTGACCCTTTCCCACAAGACCCTTCCTCCCCGGGCGATGCTCTCCTGGCTGGCGCCGCATTACTCGGAAAATACGGTGGAGTTCAAGGATTCCTTCGGCGAAACGGGCTGGAGCGTGTTGACCAATTTCGTGAATGGCCCCTCCAGTGCGCCGATGCAGGTTTTCGATTCCACTACCAGCGGCGCAACGCGATTCTACCGTCTGCAGGTCAACCCTTCGCCGGTCCGCTGAACGCGTGCCGCGCCCGGGAGGAACCAAACGCAGGACTGCGGACCGCGAACGCGGGGATTCGGGTCGGTCATACCAGTGAAACTAAGTGCAAACATGAAAGGGTCGAGCCGGCTATTGGCAGGCGTAAGCCTGGCGGGTGTCGTGTGTTTGGGCTTGTGGCTTTGGAAGGGTCGGACTGGCGACCCTGGCGGCGTTTCGGTCGAGACCCCCACCGAAGTTCGAACGCAAACGCCGGCAGGCTTGGCGGGAGCGGCGAGCCACACGTCGGCTCCGTCGGTTCCGACCCAGCGCACGGAGCGGACGGAGCGGACGGATGCCGTGGCGGCTTTCAAACTGTGGTCGGAACAATTCGCCAGTGCTTCCGCAACTGAAAAGGCTGCGTTGCTGGCCGAAGGCGCCAGGCTCGCTGCCGAACGGCGCGCCGAAATGCGCCGGCTCATCACGACCGATCCGAAAGAGGCCCTGGCTTCAGCGCTGCCCTACCGCTTGCGCAAGGAGCTTCCCGCATCGATCGCCCAGGAACTCGAACAACCCGTCAGCGGGCGAGGTAACTTCAAGGTGCTTCAATCGACGCGCGCGTTTGGCCAAAGCGATGTGCCATCGACGGAATACTGGGTGACGCTGCACAATTCGTCGTACCGGACTTATACCTATGGCGGCCGGCTTACGCAGCCGTCGAGGGCTGGGCTCTTTCTCCATGGCATCGCGCTCGTCGATCCGCCTGCCGAGGGCGCCGCTGTGAAAGAGGCCGCGCCGCCGGTTCTCGCACTGAGCCCGGAAGCCGGCCGCGTCCTCGAGCCTGAGGAAGCGCTTGACGCGGTGGGTGCGGGACTTGCGCCGGTCGAAGCCGTTTGCGGCGCCACGGGTAACAGTTCGCAGGCTGCGGGCGGGCAGGTACTGGTGGAATTCGGCGAGAAGTTCTTTCCCTTCTGCAGGCCGGCGCACGCAGCGCAGTTCAACCGAAACATGACGCTGCTGCACAACGAGCCGCGGCGCTGGAACGCGGCCGGTTTCGTGCCCGCCAACCACGCAACCGAGACACTGCCTCCGCCCGGGCGGAGCGGGACTCAAGGTATCAAGAAGCTGCTCTATATACGGGTATTATTCCCTGACGATCCGGTCCCCCCGCAAAACGAGGACGGCGCCCAGGCCACCGTCAAAGCGAGCAATCAGTATTTCTACGATAACTCCTATGGCACCTTGAGCATTGAGACCACAGTCACCCCCCTGTTGCGGTTGCCGCAGACGAGGAATTACTACGGTGAAATTGGCCGGCTTATGCAGCAGATCCGAATTTTTCCCGAGGCAGCGACGGAGGCCGCCAAGCTGGGCTACTTCACCGCGGATTACGATTTCGCCTACGTGTTGTTCAATCCTTTGCCGCAGGCCGGCTTCGGGGGCAGATCGGATGGCTTGCTCAATGGCTCCCCTGGCGCGATCACCCACGAAATCGGGCACAACCTGGGCTTGGGCCACGCCTACTCGTGGGATCCCAGCGGGCGCTTTCCCTCGTGGCCTGTTCCGCCATTTTGGCCGGTGCTGCTGCCGGCGGATCCCGACAGCTACACTGGCCACGGAGATATCAACGCGCCCAACAACGGGCTGACCACTCCGGCGCCGTTTCAGGACTACGGCGATCCGTATGACGTGATGGGCAGCGGGCCCGGGCATTTCGGTGCGCTTGCCAAGTGGGTTTTGAACTGGCTGCCTGACACCAACGTGAAGCTAGCCAGGTCGAGCACCACCAATCGAATCTACGCTTTCGACACGCCGCGCATCCGTGAAGGACGCTTTTACGCCGTGCGGACCCATAAGGATTTTCAACCGAGCCTCTTTGGTCCGCTTGAACGGGAATACTGGGCCAGCTTCCGGCAAGGCTTTACGGACAACCCGTGGGAGTCGGGCGGCATCGAGCTGCACTGGAATTACGGGGGCATCAATACCCTTCTGGATACGACGCCCGAGAGCAGCTACTCCAAGCAGGATTCGGCGGTCGTCGTCGGACGCACCTTCAGCGATCCTCCTGCCGAACTGCACTTCACTCCGATCGCCCAAGGCGGTGGGCCGGATCCTTCGGACAAATGGATCGACCTGGTCGTCCAGATCGGGCCGTTCCCGCAGAATCACGCGCCGGTGATCTCCCTTCAGGCCAGCGCGCTGACCGTCACCAACGGCGCCACTGTCACCTTCGCCGTAACGGCGCAGGATCCGGACGGGGACGCCCTGGCGTATCACTGGGACTTCGGAGACCACAGTTTTGGACTCAACACCAACACGCTGTTCAAGACGTTCACCACCAACGGCCAATACGTCGTGCGCGTTGAGGTTTCCGACATGAAGGGCGGGCTGACGAGCGCTTTCGTGGTGGTTACCGTTGGCCAGCCGTCCACGTTTTACATCAGCGGACGGGTTATCGACATTTTCGGCAACCCGGTTGCCGGCGCCAGGGTGCATAACTCGGGCCTTCTTCCACCCCCGGACACGCCGGTGTTGCCCGACGGCATCCAGACTAATTCCACGGTCACACAGTTGGGGACTTACCGTTACACGTACACCGACAGTCAGGGATTCTACACCATTGGTAACATCTCGCCGGGCAACTACACCAACCGCGCGTTCCGCTACGGGTACCGCACGGACCCGCTCAACTTTGTCGATCCTATTCCCCTGACCAACGGCAACGCCAACAACGCGGACTTTCTCGCAAAGCCGCTCACGCGCCTGCGCATTGAGCGCATCACCGACGCCACGGAGAACGGGGTCGACGCGGGCAGTTTCAACATCATCCGTGAGGGCGACCTGAGCGGGGACTTGCTGGTCCGTTACCACTTCAGCGGGCTGGCACAGATCGGAACGGATTTCGTGCCCCCACCGGGCAACCTGTTTACGAACCCACTGACCGGAGTGGTCACTACGAACCCCGTCGGCTTCATTACCATTCCCGGCGGCCAGCCTTCGACGAATCTGGACATCGTCGCCATCGACAATCCGGACGGAGTCGGCCCCTCCCTGGTTCGATGCACGCTGATGCTGGCGCCGACCGATCTGCGCATCACGACGATGCTGACCAACATTATCACGACGAACGGCACCATTTTGCTCACCAATACGATGATCATCAGTATCACGAACGTCGTTCGGGTTCCCGGCTGGGAGGTGCTGCAAGTCGGTTCCACCGCCTCGAATTTCTGGTTCCAGACGGACCCGACTTACATCCTCAGCCATGCTGAGGCGACCTTGAACATCCTGGACGATGATCCGCCTGGGACCCCGGTAGTGGCCGTGGTTGCGGCCCAGGTGATTCTCAATGGCGAGACGGTGATCGCTGCCGATTCGGACGCGGTGGAGACCCGTCCCGATAATGCCATGCTCGCTTTCATCCGCCTGGGCGCCCCCCTCGACGCCGATCTCGTCGTGCATTACTCGCTGGTCGGAGACGCCAGCAATGGCGTCGACTTCGTGGAATTGCCGGGCACGGTCACCATTCCCGCCGGCGAGGCTTTTGTCCTGGTGCCCGTCCGTTCGATTAACGACCTGTTCGTGGAAGGCAATGAAGAGATCCGCGTGGTCGTGGAGCCGGATGCCAGCTATTTTATCCTGCCGGACTTCAGCGAGGCGACCCTCGTGGTGGTCGAGGACGACCTGCCGCTGGTGAGCATGTACTCCGCCGTGTCGACGGCCGGCAACCTCGCCGGCATTGGGGTCGTGACGGTATCGCGCACCGGTTCCATCGACAAGGATCTGCTCGTAAACTATCTGGTCACCGGCACCGCCACCAGCGGGCAGGATTTCCAGGTACTGCCTGGCTCCGTGGTAATTCCGGCCGGACAACTCACTGCGGACATCGTCATCACTCCCATCAACAACAGCACTTCTGTCTGGCCCAAGACGGTGACGCTCCTGCTTTCGGACAGCCCAGCCTATAACATTTACAACAACAACTCGGCCACCGTCACGATCGTCGACTTGCGGCTGCCCATCATCACGCTGCAGACCGTAAACGCGACCGTCAACGAGAACGGTGGCACGGGCATCTTCACCGTCCGACGCAGCGGCCAAATCGCGGAGTTTACCAATAGCCTGACCGTTTACTTTGAAGTTGGCGGTACGGCCTGGGAAGGCGCCGACTACGCGCCCATCGGCACCAACGTCGTCATCCCCGCTGGCTCAGCCACCACCAACATCACCATACAGCCTATCAACGACCGATTCCGAGAGCGGCGCGACATCAGCGGCGAAGACGAAGTCATTATCCAGCTGCGGCCCGGCCCCACCTACCTGCTCGGGGCGGTGACCGATGGCAGCATGCGCATCGTGGACGACGATTTCAACGAACTGCCGGCCATTGGATTCATGTTGCGCTCGTCCAGCGGGCGGGAGGACGCCGGCCCCCCCAGCCTGGCTCTCCTTTGGGTCAAGTGCGAAGCCAACCCATTTTCGAACCAGCCGGTTCAAATCGAGTACCGCATCTCCGGCGGCAGCGCCCTGCCGAACGTGAATTACCGGCCCATCGCAGGCGTGACCGGCTTCCTCAATTTCTTCACCAACGCGCCGCCGCCGCCCAATGTTGAGGATGAACTCCAGCCCATCGTCATCACCAACCTCAACGACAACGTGGCTTCGGGTGACAAGACCTTCATCGTCACGCTCCAGAATCCTCAGCGCCTCATGACCAACATCATTCTGGTCACCAACATGGGGACCATTCTGACCAATCGGATCATCACTCCCATCCCGACCAATGCCTACATTTCCGAGGCGCGCTCGCACACGTTCACCATCATCGACGTCGGCGTGCAGACGGTCACCATTGTTCCCGCCGTTCCGAGGGCGTACGAAGCCGGGACACCCGGGGCGTTCATCCTCACTCGCACCGGCCCCACCAACGCGCCGCTCACGGTAACGTTTGCCGTGTCCGGAACCGCTGCCAGCGGCAATGACTTCGCCCCGCTTGGCGTCAATGGGACGCTCACCATTCCCGCTGGCACGAATACGGCCTTGCTGGATCTCCTTCCCCTGGACGACCCGACTGAGGAGACGGCCGAATCGGTCATCGTGACTCTATTGCCCCGGCCCGGTTACCGCGTCGGGGACCCCGGCGAGGCCAGTATCATCCTCGTTTCGGACGACGGAACCCTCCAATTCACGTCAGCCGAATACCACGTTTCCGAGGACGCCGGGCCGGCGGTGGTTTCCGTTCTCCGCACCGGCGATACGAATCTCGCCGCGTCGGTGGATTACCAATTCTCCAATGGCACCGCGAACAACCAACTCGACTTCACGGGGGCCAACGGCACGGTCAACTTCGCGCCGGGCGAGACGGTGAAGGATATCCTCATCCCGCTGGTCAACGATCTGCTCGTCGAGCCGGCGGAGACGTTCACCGTGCTCCTCTCGAATCCCTCGGGTGGCGTGCCGCTGGGCGGCCAGAACACGGCCACGGTGGTCATCGAAAACGACGACATCGCTTTCGCGTTCGCGACCAATTCGTTCTTTGCAAACGAGAACGCGCTGTCTGCGCTCATCACCGTGAGCCGCCTCGGCCTGACGGGCGGCGTCGCTTCTGTTCGGTTCGCCACCGAGGATCTCACCGCCCGCGCCAGCAACGATTACGTCGGTACGAACCTGGTTCTCACGTTCGATCCCGGCATCACGAGCATCGTCACCCAGGTCCGGCTGCTCAACGAGGTGGCCTTCGAGGGTGACGAAACCGTCCGGCTGGTGCTCAGCGAACCCGGCCCCAACTCCACGCTGGGCACTCTGAGCAACGCGACGCTGGTGATCGTCGACGACGAATGTTCGATGGAGTTCCAGGCGCCGAACTTTGACGTGAACGAATACGCGGGCTTCGCGCAAGTCGTCGTCCATCGCAATGGCGGCACGGTCCATCCGCTGACGGTCAATTTCAGCACGCGCAATGGAACGGCCAGCAACGGCGTGGACTACACGGCCCTCAATCGCACCGTGAATTTCCGCGGAGACAGCCTGGTGCTCGATACCAATGGGAGCGGCGCGTTGACATTTCAGCCCGGCGACCGCGACATCACCGTCCTGGTGCCGATCCTCGATGATGTGCTCGGGGAAGGAAACGAGCTCTTCTTCGGCCGCATTGCCAACCTCACGCGGCCGCCCGGCCTGCCCGCAGGCACCATCGTGTTCACGGCGAACACTAATTCGAGCGTGACGATCCTCGACAACGAAACGGCCGGCAACCTCGATTACGAATTCAGCGCGTCGTCTGGCGCCAACGCCCGCGTGCGGAGCATGACCTTCCAATCCAACCAGAAGGTGGTGTTTGGCGGCGACTTTACGACCTTTAACGGGATCGCGTTCAACCGCGTCGCGCGCCTCCAAACTTCCGGTTTGTTGGACCCCAGCTTCAATCCCGGCGCCGGGGCCAACGACGCCATTTTTGCGGTCGCCGCCCAACCCGACGATCGCGTCGTGATCGGCGGCCTGTTCACGACGGTGGATGGCGTCGGCCGCGTGCGCATCGCCCGGCTGGCGTCCGACGGCAACCTGGATGGCTCATTCAATCCAGGGTTGGGACCGAACAACACCGTGCGGGCCATCGCCGTCCAAAGCGACGGGCGCATCCTCATTGGCGGCGAATTCGCGACTGTCAATGGCGTTTCCCGTCCTTTCCTGGCGCGCTTGAATGCCAATGGTTCTTTCGATTCGAGCTTCAATGCCAGTGTGAACAATCCCGTGTTCACCCTCGCCGTGCAGCCAGACGGCAAGATACTCGCTGGGGGCGCCTTCACGTCGGCGGGCGGCACGAATCGCAGCTTCCTGGCGCGCCTCAACAGCGACGGCTCGGCTGACGCGGGCTTCGATCCGGGCACTGGATTCAATGGGAACGTCAACTCCATCGCCCTCCAGGTCGATGGGCGCATCCTGGTCGGCGGTGCGTTCTCCACCTACCGCGACGTGGCTCGCAGCCGGCTGGCCCGGCTCAACAGCGACGCTTCGATCGAGGCCGCGTTTAACCCGGGCTCCGGCCCGAATGCCCCGGTGCATTCCGTGTCCGTCCAGCCGAGTGGAAAAGTGTTCATCGGCGGGGACTTCACGACCTTCAACGGCGCCGACCGCAGATTCTTCACGCGATTGCGGTCCGACGGCATGCTCGACAGCCTGTTCACCGTCGGCAGCGGCGCCAACGGGCCCGTGCGGACCACGCTCATTCAGAACAATTCGGCCATTATGATCGGCGGCGACTTCACCACCGTGCAGGGCATCCCGCGGGGCTACATCGCCCGCGTCCATGGCGATGAGAAGTCAAACATTGCCGGCGTCGAGTTCGCCTCGGCGGTCTACCAGGTGTCCGAGAACCTGGGGCCTGCCGTGATTTCGGTGGTGCGGACCGGGAACACAAATCCGGCATTCAGCGTCCAGTTCTTCACCTCCGCCGGAACCGCCACCGACCCCGACGATTACTCCAACCGCAGCGGCGCCATTGCCTTTGGACCGGGCCAGACCCTGGCGACGTTCAGCATCCCGATTGTCAACGACACCTTGTTTGAACTGGACGAGTCGATACTCCTGAGACTCACCAACGCCAGCAATCCGACCATCGACATGAGCGGCCTGACGAATGCGACGTTGTTCATCGTCGACGACGAGAAAGGGGTGCAGTTCAGCGCCGCCACCTATTCGGTGTTCGAGGAAGCCACCAACGCCGTCATCACGATCGTTCGTTCCGGTGGCCTCAATGGCGCCGCATCCGTCGAATTCCGGGCCAGTGCGGGCACCGCCGGTTCGGGCGTCGATTTCATCGGCGTGACGAACTCCCTCACCTTCACCAACGGGGAGAGCGCGAAAACCATCCTCATCCCGATCCTGGACGACAACGCCTTCGAGCCGGATGAAACCGTGCGGCTGAGCCTGTTGAACCCGGTCGGTGCCACCACGAACACGCCGTACGAGTCGATCTTGACCATCGTCAACACCGACCAACAGTTTGGCACATTCACGTTTGCCTCGACGAATCGGATCAACATCATCGACGGTTCACCCGGGCTGCCTTATCCGGCCAATATCACGGCCAGCGGCCTGACGGGTCTGGTTTCGCGCGTGGCGATCACATTGCAGGGGCTGACGCACACGTTCCCGGATGACATCGACATGCTGCTCGTCTCGCCGGCGGGTACGAACGTGGTCGTGATGTCGGACGCCGGCGGCACGCTCGACGTGTTCGGGTTGACGTTGCGTCTGGAGGACGGCGCGCCCTTCTTCCTGCCGGACAACGGGCCGATCGTCAGCGGTTCGTACAAGCCCTCGAATTATGAAGGGGCCGATGCCTTCAGCGCTCCGGCGCCGGGTGGCCCGTACGGCAACGCCTTCGCCGCCTTCGCCGGCGCTCCGCCCAACGGCGTCTGGTCGCTTTACGTCACGGACGACCGCGGCACAGACGTAGGCGAGGTCTTGAACGGATGGCGGCTCGAGATCACGACGGTCGATCCGGCGACCATCACCGACTTGGGCATCACCATGACGGATGCGCCGGACCCGGTCATGGGCGGCAACACCCTCACCTACACGATGACGGTCACCAACGCCGGCCCTCTGGTGGCCACCAGCGTGGCCGTGACCAACGTGCTGCCAGCCAATGTGAACTTCGTTTCCGCTTCGGCTTCACAAGGCACGTGCACCAATCTGGCGGGCACCATCGTTTGTTCCTTGGACAAGATCCTGGTCGGCGCGACGGCCCAGGTGACCCTCAGTGTGACGCCCATCATTTCCGGGTTGCTCACCAACGTGGCCACGGTCGGCTCCAGCCAGGCCGACGTGACACCGCTCAACAGCACCGCAACCGCCGTGACGACCATAACGCCGGCTCCCGTCGCGGACCTGGCGGTGGGCATTTCAGACACGCCCGATCCGCTGTTCGCCGGCAGCAACCTCACTTATACCATCCAGGTGACCAACCTCGGTCCGTTGACCGCCAGCGGCGCGGTCTTGACCGATAACCTTCCGCCCTCGCTGGGATTTGTCTCGGTGGTCAGCACGATTGGCTCTTGCAACGTGACGGCCAACTCGGTGAGCTGCAACCTGGGTGACATGGCCGCGGGCACGCGGGCCATTGTCACGCTTGTCGCCCGCACATTGGTCGCCGGGCAAATCACCAACAAGGTCACCGCCACTTCGGGCACCGCTGACCTGACTCCAGCCTCCGCTTCGACGGTGACCACCGCGCTGAGCGCCGCCAACTTGCTGGTCTTCCAGCGTGACTCGGCCGACCCCGTGGCCGTCGGGGGCACCCTGACCTACACGATCGTGATCACCAACCTGGGTGTCTCGACGGCGCGCGGAGTGAACGTCGTCGACACTTTGCCGCAGAATGCCACGTTCATCTCGGCGTTCCCATCGCAGGGCGCCTGCGCCAACATCGGCGGCAATCTCCTGATGTGTGACATTGGGAGCATCGCCAGCGGCGCGGCGGCGGTCATCTCAATCGATGTCCAGCCATTGTCGCTTCAGCCGTTGATCAACACGGTGACCGCCAATGCGGTGGACTTCGATCCCAACCCGACGAACAACACTTCGACAGAGATCACATCCACGATTTCGGTCGGCACCGGCATCTTCATCACGCCGACGACGAATGCCAACACGCTGGCCCAGTTCGTTACGGCGGCCGGGGCGGCGGGCCTCCGCGTCACCGGCTCCAACCTGCGGGCGCATCGGAGCCAGTTCGGGACCTCCAGCGGCACCTTCGCGGTCGGCACGCCACCCTTCACGTACGGGATCACCCGTCCCGGCATCGTGCTGAGCACGGGTGCCGTGGAGGATTACCAGAGCGGTTCGAACCTTCTTTCCGGGTGGACCACCGCCTTCGGCGTGACCGCCACCATGGCGCAGGAGGCGCTGCTCGATCCCATTACCGGAGCCGGCGGGAACAACTTCCGCCATTTCGACGTGACTCAGCTCGATATCCAGTTCGACCTGCTGCCGGACTTCGACCGGGTCGAGTTCAAGGTCGTCTTTGGCTCCGAGGAATGGGATGAGTTTGTGGGTTCGTTGTTTATTGATGGCTTTGGCATTTACCTCAATGGGTCGAACATCGCGTTCACCGCCGGCTCGCCGATCAACATCAACCACCCGGACATGCTGGACCTTCCCGGCACCGAGCTGGACGGCGTGCTCGCTCCGGGTGGCGATGCCATCCTGACCTTCTCGGCCAGTCTGCCGGCCGAATCCAGGAACAATACGCTCACGTTTATCGTCGCAGACACTTCCGACGATCTGCTCGATACGACGGTTTACATCTCTTCGCTCCAGGGTGGCCGGGGTCCGAACGCCGACCTGGCGGCGTCGGTGAGCGCCGTGCCCGATCCGGTCGTAGTCGGCAGCAACTTGACCTATAACGTGTCGGTGCAGAATCGCGGCCCGAACGATACGACGGGCGTCGTGGTGCGCGACACGCTGCCAGTCGGGGTTAACTTCATCAGCGCCCTGCCTTCAAGCGGCTCCTGTGTGCTCTCCAATACGACGGTGGTCTGCGCCCTCGGCGACATGGCGGTTTCGACGAGCAGGACCATCGCCATCATGGTCCAGCCGTCGAGCTCGGGCCGCATCACGAATCTGGTTTCAGTATCGTCCGACCTGGCTGATTTCCAGGCGGGCAACGATACGGCGGCGGTCGTCAGCAGCGTGAATGACCCGGGCGAGGTCTTCAATATCGAGCCGATCCTTCTGACCGACGCTGCGCCGGCCTTGCCGTATCCGTCCGTCGTCACGGTCTCCGGGTTGCCGGGTGTCGTGAGCAACGTCACCGTCAGCTTGGTGGACGTGAGCCATACGTTCCCCGGGGACCTCGACGTGATGCTGGCCGGACCCACCGGCACGCGGGTGATCGTGATGTCCGACGCGGGCGCCGGCAACGCCGTGAACGGCGTGACGCTCAAGTTCGACGACAACGCGGCGATCATGCTGCCGCAGTTGGGCCAGATCGTCAGCGGCAGCTATCGGCCGACCGACTACGAGCCAGGCGATACATTCTTTGCGCCCGCGCCGGGCGCGCCGTTCGCCAGCACGCTCGGGGCGTTCGCGGGCACGAGCCCGAACGGGGTCTGGTCGCTTTACGTTTCCGATGATCGCGGCGTCGATTCGGGCATCATTGCCGGAGGCTGGCGGTTGGTCGTCCGCACGATGTCGACTCCGGAAGGGCCGACGTTGAGTGTCGCCCGGGTGGGCGGCAGCGTGGTGATTTCCTGGGCGGACACATTCACCGGGTTCACACTGGAGACAACCACATCACTGGCCGTGCCCGCGCTGTGGGCCCCGGTGGGCGTGGCGCCGGTACAGGGTGGGGGAAGTTACACGGTGACTGTGCCGATAGCGGGCGGTGATTCCTTCTTCCGCCTGAAAGGGCCTTAACCCCTGGACATGATTTGAAAACTGATTCGAGTATGCAAAAGCTGAGAAGCGGAGAAGGAACGGTCCGGGCGCTCCTGGCGCTGTGGTGGCTGGCTGGGATGGCCGGCGGCTTGGCGCCGGCGAAGGCGCAATCGACGTTCCAGTTTGCGGTCCCGACCTACAGCATCTACGAGAATGGCACGAACATCACCGTCGCGGTCATTCGTTCGGGTGACACCTCCGTGCCCGGCTCGGTGAATTTCGCGACCAGCGACGGACCGCCACCCAACGATGCCACTGCCGGCGCCGACTATACGGGCACCAATGGGGTGTTGAGCTTCGCCCCTGGCGAGATCGTAAAGACATTCGATGTCTTCATCACGAATCCGGTGCTGTTGGACATGGAGTTTGACGAGCATTTCACGATCACGCTGTCGAATCCGATGGGCGGCGAGCTCGGCTTGTTTAGCACGGCCGACGTATTGATCTTCGACGATGACACCTGCTTTGCCTTCGCCAACAGCCCCAATGGGCTCCCCATAGTGGACGAAGATGTGACCAATGCCATCATCCGGATCACACGCTTTCCGCCCAGCTCGGGGCGCGCGTCGGTCTTGCTCCAGACGTTCGACGGGCCCGCGCAGGGTGGGGCGGGAGCGATGGCGCCCGCTGACTACACGTCTCTGAGCACAAACCTTGTTTTCGATCCTGGCCAGGACAGCATTGAGATCGCGATCCCCATCATCGACGATTGCCTCGTGGAGACCAACGCCGTGTCGAGCAATCGCCTCGAAAGCATCATCCTGATGCTGTCGCAACCCAACGGCGCCCGCGTGGGCATGCCCGGCTGTCCGACAAACGTCGCCGTCCTGAACATCCGCGACAACGACACCGTGGCCGGCCAGATCGCCTTCACGTTCGATGGGCCGCAGCGGGTGATGGAGGACGAAACGCGACCGCTGGTGCTCCGCGTCCGGGTGTCGCGCCTGTGTGGCACCAACGGCCAGGTGAGCGTGGACTTTGAAATGTTCAATGACGTCAACGTTCTCCCTCCCAACCTTTGCAATGGGCAAACGGATGCCTACTGGAGCGGGCAACGGCCGGACTATGTCTTCAACAACTCGGTGATATTTGCCAATGGCTTGCCCGGCGGGACATTGACATGGGCCGACGGCGACGCTCAGGACAAATTCATCGAGATCTTTCCGATCGACGACGAACGGGTGGAACTGGACGAAAGCATCTTCATCCGGTTGGTGCGGCCGCGGGGCGGGGCGTCGATTTCCGCGGTGCGGCGAACGTACCAGTACATCATCCAGAACGATGACGTGCCGGCCGGTTCGGCGGACAGCGACTACAACACCCTGGGCGCGCTCAATCCGACCCCCGGAGCCAACAGCACCGTCTACGCCTCGGTCACCTACCCGGACGGCACGGAACGGACGCTCATCGGCGGGGACTTCTCGGCGGTCAATGCCATTGTGCGAAACGGCGTGGCCAGGATTCTGACCAACGGGTTCGTGGATACGACATTCGATCCCGGCTCGGGCGCCGACGGCTTTGTCAGCAGCATCGTGTTGCAACCCGACGGCAGGGTGCTGGTGGGCGGCGGCTTCACGTCGATGGACAATATCAGCCGTTACGGCATCGCCCGGTTGAACGCCAATGGGTCGTTGGACACAACCTTCGACGTGGGCGCCGGCGCCAACGGCTCGGTCCACGCCATCGCCCTGCAACCCAACGGCCGGGTGATCATCGCGGGCGACTTCACCACTTTCGATAACGTCCCTCGCCAGCGCATTGCGCGGCTCAATGCCAATGGCTCGCTGGACTTGAGCTTTGATCCCGGTGCGGGACCGGACGACGTCGTTTACGCGCTGGCCCTGCAGGGGGACGGCAAGGTGATTCTCGGCGGCGACTTCAAGCAGGTGGACGGCCAGTTCAACAACCGCATCGCGCGTCTGCAAAGCAATGGGTCTATAGACAACGCGTGGCTGCCGATCGCCGGGGCCGACGGCACGGTTTACGCCATCCGGCTCCAGGCCAATGGCCAGGCTGTTATCGGCGGGGCGTTCCGACATTACGATGGTGAGGAAATCAGCGGGCTGGCGCGGCTGCGCGCCGATGGTTCACTCGATCAGACCTTTGGCGCCTGTTACGGCATCGACGGTGCCGTGTACGCGGTTGCCATTCAAACGGACGGGAAGATACTGATTGGCGGAGATTTCGTTGCCTACAACCAGACCGGCCGGACCAATCTGGCGCGCGTGTTGACCGACGGTTCGCTGGACACGACGTTCCTGGACAGTTTTTACAACGAGAGCCAGCCGGGAACGGATTCGTTCGTTGCCGCTGTTTCCCTTCAGCAAGACGGCAATGTGATCATCGGCGGCAGCTTCTCGGTGGTCGGAGGAGGCTGGGACTTTCTGCTTCCGCCGCTGACGCGCATCGTGCCGCCCCGGCACACGGAGATTCGGTTCAACTACGCCCGCGTGCTGGGCAATTTCACCGTGCCAGGGCCGTCGATCACCAACTTTTCCACCGCAGTGGAAAACTCGCCGGGCAACCTGCAGTTCGTCCAGGGCGTTTATCCCATTGATGAAGACGTGCTGGGCGGCGTGCTGTCCGTGACGGTGCAACGAACCAATGGCGGCCTGGGTGGGGTCCGGGTCCATTACCAGACGGTCGACGGCTCCGCCAAATCCAACATCGATTACGTGCCGGTATCGGGGACCGTCTCGTGGGCCGATTGCCTGGCAGGCGTGCGGTTCATCCCGATTCGCATCCTCGACAATGGAGTCGTGGACGGGAACAAGAACTTCTTCGTCGAGTTGACGCAGCCGGAGAGCTTCGGCCCGTTCCAGACCAATCAGCCGGCCCTTGGGTTCAATTGCCGCGCTGAAGTCGTCATCGTGGATGACGACGAGGCTCACGGCGTGATTGGCTTCGCCAAGCCCATCTACAGCTTCAAAGAAAACGTGTTCGACGCGAATATCACGGTGATTCGGACCAACGGCTCGGAAGGGATCGTGACCGTGCAGTACCAGACGCTGAATGGTTCGGCCACTGGCGGGACACTGCCTTCCACAACGAATGACTTTCGCACCATCACCAACGGCACCCTCACGTTTGGCACGGGGGAGACCAACAAGTCCTTCCCGGTCCGAATCAACGACGATATCCTGAGCGAATTTGAGGAGAACTTCAGCGTGCGCCTGTTCAACGTGACCGGCGGCGGCACGCTGGGAAATACCAACGCCACGGTCCTGATCTTCGACAATGAAACGATCGGCGCGGGCAGCATCAGTTTCTCGGCGACGGACTACACGGTGAGCGAGAGCGGGGGCCAGGCCAGCATCACCTTGCGGCGTACGGGCGCCAGCCAGGGAACCGTGAGTGTGGAGTTCCGAACGACCGACCTGCCGCCGGGCACCGGGGCCGCACGCGCTTTCGTCGATTATGGCGGGATCACCAACACCATCACGTTCGGCGCCGGGGTCACGCAGCAGGTGGTCCAGATTCCGATTCTCGGAGACCTGTTCGTTGAAGGCCCCGAGCAGGTCGCGTTGAGTGTGAGCGGCGTCACGGGAGGCGCATCCATCGGGTTCATCAACAATGCCACGTTGACAATCCAGGACGACGACGCCTACGGGGCGCTGGGCTTTGGCGCCGTGAGCTACTACGTCCCCGAAGAGGGCGGCGTAGCTCTCATCGATGTCGTCCGTATCGGCGGGGACGCCGAAGACGTGACCGTTGATTTCCAGGTGCTCGGGGGCAGCGCGACGGACACGCTGGATTTCATCAGCACCAACGGAACCTTGACCTTCCCCAACGGTGTGACCGTGCAAACCATTTCGGTCCCCATCCTCAACGATCCGGATCTGGAGGGACCTGAAACGGTGCTGCTCTCCTTGTTCAATTTTACGAAGGCCTCAGCCGGTTTCATCACCAACGCGGTGCTCGTCATCAACGACAACGAATCGCAAGCCGTTCCGGCGGGCTCCATCGACACGTCCTTCAGTCCGGTGCCCGGGCCGAACGGCTTCGTCAACACCATCGCAATCCAGCCGGACGGCCAGATATTGGTGGGCGGAGAGTTCACTGCTTTCGGCGGAGTGGGGCGGCGGCGCGTGGCGCGGATGAACATCGATGGCAGCGTGGATCTGAGCTTCGAGCCAGCCACGGGGGCGGACGGGGACGTTCACGCATTGGCCTTGCAGCCGGACGGGAAGGTGATCGTGGGCGGCGCGTTCATGCGCATGGGCAACCGCAATCGTAGCCATATCGCGCGGCTGACCAGTTCCGGCGCGCTCGACACGTCCTTCAATCCCGGCTCGGGCGCGGACAACCCGGTGTTCGCGCTGGCGTTGCAGCCGGACGGGCGAATACTGCTGGGGGGTGACTTCGCCACGTTCAACGGGATTTCTCGCAAGGGTATCACGAGGATCCACCCCAACGGCGTCAATGATGCCACGTTCCAGCCCGGCACGGGCGCCGGCGGTACGGTGTTCGCGCTGGCGCTGCTGCCGGATGGCAGGATTCTCGTCGGTGGCGACTTTACGACATTCAACAATCAAAACGTGGCCTACCTGTGCCGGCTCAACCCCGACGGCTCGGTGGATGGGACGTTTGACAACAGCACGCCGCTCGACGGCAATGTCCGGGCCATCGCCGTCCAGCCCGATGGCCGAATCGTCATCGGCGGTTCCTTCACGATGGTCGGCGGGACTCCCCGGCCGTACATCGCGCGGCTCAATGCGGACGGGTCGCTGGACGGGACGTTCGACCCGGGCCCGGGCGCGGACAGCATCGTGTATTCGATCGCCTTGCAGAGCGATGGGAAGATTCTGATTGGCGGCGAGTTCACCAGCGTCGGCGGGTTGACTCAGAATCGGCTGGCCCGGCTGCAGAACAACGGCGCGCTGGACACCAGCATCAACTTCGGCACGGGAGCCAATTTGTTCGTCGCGACCGTGGTGCTCCAGAGCGACGCCTCGATCGTGATTGGCGGCGGCTTTACCCAATTTAACGGCGTGCCGCGCAATTTCATCGCCCGCCTGGTCGGCGGTGAGGATATCACCCCGGGCACCCTCCAGTTCATTCAGCCGGCGTACTCCGTGTTGGAAAGCGGCACGAACGTGACCGTGACGATCGCCCGCGCAGGCGGTTCGCAAGGACAGGTCGAGGTCGACCTCATTAGCACCGACCTCGGGTCGGCCATCGGGGGCATCGATTACGGAATCGTCAATGAACGCCTGATCTTTACACCCGGCGAGACCGTCAAGACCATTGTGGTCGGCATTACGAACGACACATTGCTCGAGCCGAACGAAGTCTTTCAGTTGGCCCTCACGAATGTGTCGGGCGGCGCATTGCTCAACGACGCAGCGGTGACTTACATCACCATCGTGAATGACGACAGCGCGGTGGGCTTCACCTTCCCGGCGTTCAGCGTGAACGAAAAAGTGATCGGCGGCAATGCCGTCATCGGCGTCGTGAGGGCAGGCGCGACCAACGACCCGGTGACGGTCGATTTCGCGACCGTCGCAATTCCCGGTGCGGCGACGCCGTTCCTGGATTTCATACCCGCCAGTGGCACGCTGTCGTTCCTGCCGGGGCAGACGAACCTGACGTTCTCGGTCCCCATCCTGGACGACCTGCTTGTCGAAGGAAACGAGTTGTTTGAAGTCATGCTGAACAACCTCACCGGTCCGGCGGTTATCGCTCTGGGGCAGGCGCCGGTGAGCATCATTGACAACGACTTCAGCCCCGGCAGCCTGAGCTTCAATGCGACCGCCTATAACGTCAGCGAAAGCAATGCCACGCTGACGATTACGATCCTGCGCACCAACGGCGCCAGCGGCGTGGTGACGGTCAACTGGACCGCGGGCGGGGGTACGGCGTTCTCCGGCATCGATTACATCGCCCCGGGCGGCGTCGTCAGCCTGGCCGATGGCGAGACCAATGAGAGTTTCACAATTCACATCCTCGATGATCTGATGGTCGAGGGCAACGAGACGTTCATCCTCACGCTGTCCAACCCGACCGGCGGCTCCGTCATCAGCGGGCCTAGTGCGGTGCTGGTGACCATCGAAGATGACGAGTTTGGCCCTGGCAGCCTGGATCCGACGTTCAATCCGGGCACGGGCGCCAACAGCCCCGTGCGCTCCGTTGCCGTGGGGCCCGATGGAGCAGTCGTGGCGGGCGGCGAGTTCACCAACTTCAATGGCTTCGCGCGTGGCTACCTGGTCCGCTTGAACCTGGATGGCACAGTGGACCTGGCTTTTGACTCAAGCGCCGGCGCCAATGCCGCGGTGTTCGCAGTCGGAGTGTATGCCGACGGTCGCGTTGCGGCAGGCGGTACGTTCACGACGTTCGCCGGCCGGTCCTTCGGCCGGGTGTTGCGCGTCGGTACGAACGGGCTTCCTGATCCGCTCTGGATGGACAGCGCCGGCGTCAACAATGGAACTGTCACTGCCCTCCAGACCGGCCCGAGTGCCAGTTTGATTCTTGGCGGGGGCTTCACGCAGCCGTCACCCAGTGTGGCGCGGTTCCTGTCCGACGGCAGGCCGGACTCGACGTTCACTCCTGGAACGGGAACGGACCCAATGGTCCATGCGCTGGCCGCGCATCCTGCTGGCGGGTTCGTGATCGGAGGCGCTTTCACAAACGTCAATGGCGTCAGCCGCATGCACGTGGCCAAGCTGTTCGCCAGCGGCCTGCTGGATCTGTCGTTCAATCCGCGGGTGGTCAGTGGCGGGTTTGTGTACGCCGTGGCTGTGCAGCCGGATGGCAGAGTGCTCATTGGCGGCTCGTTCACGCGTGTGGATAACTTGCCACGCGGTGGCATCGCACGGTTTAACCCCAATGGAGCGCTCGATCTCAGCTTCAACACCGGTTTGGGCGCGAACTCGGAAATCCGGTCCATCGCGCTTCAGCCCGACGGCCGGATTCTCGTGGCCGGCAACTTCACGAATTTCAATGGCGTGACTCGCATGCGGGTGGCGCGGTTGGAATCCGCAGGCGCTGTGGATCCGGTGTTCGACCCGGGCCGGGGCGCCGACAACACAGTGTACTCCGTGGCGCTGGAGCCGGACGGCAAGGTCGTCATTGGCGGCTCCTTTACGATGGTGAATGGGTTCATTCGCAATGGCGTGGCCCGGCTGAACGGGGACCAACCGGTGGTGCAGTTCGCGGCCGCGGGCATGGGAGGCACCGGGCCTCTGTTCAACCTGCGGACCACGCCGGGAGGCCTCTATGTGATCGACGCAACCACCGACTTTGTGAGTTGGTCGGCCCTGAGCACGAACAGGGCGAGCAGCTACAATCTGATTTTCACCGATCCTTCCGCCCACAACCTGAACAAACGGTTCTACCGGGCGCGACAGGTTCCGAGGTGACGAATGGACGGCGTGAAGCGATTTGAGAGCGAGAGCACTATGACGAGCATGATGCAACGATGGTTGAACCGAATGAAGCTTGGGCCTGGCCGGCTGACGCTTGGGGTCGTAGCGATGTTGGCGTTGGGCGCTGGGCGCGCCGTGGCTCAGCCCGCGAATGACGATTTCATCTTTGCGCAGCAGATTGTCGGCATTTCTGGAACCGTGACCGGCAGCACGGTGTTCGCGTCGCTGGAATTTGGGGAGCCCGCGGTATTCGACTCGGGTACCGGACAGCTAATCTTTGACTTTGCCTCGGTCTGGTTTCGGTGGCGGGCGCCAGTCAGTGGGACGGTGGTCTTCAACAGCTTTGGCTCAATATTCGATACCGTGCTGGTGGCATACGATGGGGTCAATCTGGCGACCCTCGTGCCGTTGTCGGCCAATGACAACACGCTTAACCCGGCTCCCAATGAATTCACGCGCAGCCTGATATCCTGGCCGGTCCAGGCGGGGACCGAATACAGGGTCAAACTCTCCGGAAGCCTCAATGGGTTCAGTCTGCCTTTTGGTCCTTACGTCATGAATTGGTTCATGCTCAACGTGGCCACCAACCCGCCCGTTGGCCCCACGCAGATTCAGTTCGAGTCACGAACCTACCAGGTGAGTGAAGCGGCGCCGGGCTTCGCAACCATCAATGTGGTCTACGGCCGCGGCGCGCCGGGACCGGTCTCCGTGGATTACTTCACTGTCGACGGCTCGGCACGGGACGGCATCGACTACATCGGCCGCTCGGGCACATTGACCTTCCAGTTCGGCGAGACGAACAAGACCTTCACCATTCCCATTTTCGACAATCCGGTGCAGAACAACAACAAGACGGTCAATCTCTTCCTGAGCAACCCGACCGGAGGCGCGACGCTTGGGCCAATCGACACGGGCGTCCTGAGCATTGTGGACGACGAAACAATCCCCTTCCTGGCGGCCGCAGGGCGGTTCGAGTTTTCAGAGCCGAGTTACACCGGGACAGAGTGGGAGACCGATCTTGGCGGGTGGGCTGGCAGCCCCTTGTTTGGTGAAATTCACAGCATCCGCGGCGTGCCGGTGACCGTCAACCGCCTGGGGGGCAGCACGGGCCGCGCGCTGGTCGACTACTCAGTCGTGGACGATTTCTTCTTTGGCTTTGCCAGGCCCTACGTGGACTTTGTTCCCACCAACGGCACGCTGGTATTCGACGACGGCCAAACCAGCACGAACTTCGTCGTGAGTGTGGGCAGCGACTTCTTCTCCTCCACGGGCACTCGTGTTGTGCCGTTGGTTCTGTCGAACCCTCGCCCAGCACCCGGGGAAAATCCCGGCGTGATCGTTCCCACGTTGGGCGTCTTGACGAATGCTTCTTTGTATGTCGTGGAAGTGTTCGGCTCATTGATCATTACCAACCCCGCCATGTTCACTTTCGAGCGCTTGAATTTCCGTGGCGATGAGTATGGCCGGGCGGCGTTCGACGCCGTCACCGGCGAATTCTTCGATACGACCAATGGTCTCAGTGACATTCAGGTCGATATCCTGCTGCCGCTCGGGCCGTCGGGCCGTGTTTTCCTGGATTTGCTACCGGTGTACGGACACATCCCCGCGCCTCCCTTTCCCTTTTTTAATCCCGGGTTTCGGCTGGAAGCCGGTTCGGACAATGCCTGCCTTTCCAACGGCATTCCGCAGATCACGGTCATCACGCAAGGCATCTCCACGAACACGTTTTTCTTTCCGTTCCCGAACACGGACTATACGGACGGCTCCGCGACCATCACCAATTTCCCGGATTTGACACCCTTCATGTTTCATCCCTTTAGACCGGCCCCAAATCAACTCCCGATCGTTCCAGGGACTGCGACCGCGACCATAGTGCCCGGCTTCAATGGTCACCGAATCGAGGTGGTCTTTCCCAGGGGCATAGAACGGGTCAGCATTTTCATTCCGGTGGTCAACGATAACGACGTCGAGTTCAACGAGGACGTGCAAATGCGCCTGTTTCCAATCCCGGGCAATCCACCTGTCCACCCTGACGGTCAGTTCGCCACCATGACCATTCTCGACGACGAGCAGGCATCCGGCCTGGCGGATCGCGACTGGAACCCCGACAACGTCTTTTTCACCACCAACCGGGCGTACAACCTGACGCCTGGAGCCAACAATACGGTGAACTCGTTGGCCGTGGACCGTAACCAAAAGACCGTCATCGTCGGCGATTTCACCGCTTACAATGCCAACCCGCGCCGTGGAGTGGCACGCATCAACCTGGACGGCTCGCTCGACCAGACCTTTTCGCCGGGGACAGGGGCCAATGGTCCCGTCACGGACGTCGGCATTTACGGCACGTTTGGGACGAACGGGGCAAGCGCTCTGAGCGACAAAATTGTGATTGTGGGCATTTTCAGTTCCTTCAACAACGAGGGCCGCAACTGCATCGCCCGCCTGAACCCCGACGGCACACTCGACGCCACGTTCAATCCCGGCTCCGGGGTCACCCTCAACGGGCGCATAGGCATCGTTCGCTCCCTGGCCCTGCAAAGCGACGGCAAGGCCGTGATCGCCGGCGACTTCACCCACTACAACGGCATTGAGCGCAACGGCGTGGCGCGCATCAATACGGACGGCTCGCTCGATACGGCATTCGACACGGGCGCCGGGCCCAACGCGACCGTCTGGTCGGTGGCGCTGCTGGAGACTTCTCCGCCCATCACCACGGGTGCCGGTTCGGCGGGCGGCCCGGCAGAAGACGTCAACGCCATCGATACCGGTGGCAAGCAGGGGACGGTTACGATCTCGGCCAATTTCTACTTTGTCCCCGACCAGATGCGGATTTATTACGAAGGCGTCCGCATCTTCGACACGGGTCTGCAGGGCACGCCGGATGGATTCAACGATTTCGTTACCAATTTCAGCGTCAATTTCGGCCCAGGCCAGTCCACCATCGTCACCATCATCATGAACGAGGGCAGCGGCCTTTTCGGCACGATCTGGGATTACACAGCGTCCATCACGACCATTGGCGAAGACAAGAAGATGATGATCGGAGGCGATTTCACCTCGGTGAATGGCGTCGCCATCAATCGCATCGCGCGGCTCAATGCGAATGGTTCCCTGGACTTGAGTTTCAACCCCGGGGGTGGGGTCAATGCCACCGTCCGGGCCATCGGCGCCCAAGCCAACAACCGGATCGTCGTCGGCGGGGCATTCGACACCGTCGATTTTCGGAGCCGCCACTCGATTGCGCGCTTTCTACCGGACGGCTCGCTGGACACCGAGTATGACCCCGGGACTGGCTTCGACGGGCCTGTCTTCAGCGTGTTGATCGACGGCTCCGGCAAGGCGCTTTGCGGCGGACCCTTCAAGAGTTTCAACGGCACGCGTCGCATGGGGATCGCGCGGCTCTTCAACCACGGCGCGGTCGACACCAGCTTTTTGGACACGGCTCATAACCAGTTCGCCGGCCTGATCCACGGGCTGAGCGAGGAGCCGCGAAGTTTCGTCAACCGGTTTGCGTTGCAGTCTGACGGCAACATCATGATTGGCGGATCGTTCACAAACATTGGCTGTCTGCACACCATCGATCAGTGCGAGACGAATATTATCCCACGCCCGGTTCCGTTCGCTGTATTTGGTGGCACGAACTTCTCGTCGTTTCCGCTCCTTTTCGAGAGGCACATCTGGAACCGGCAGGAAAAGCGGGCCCGTTATAACGTCGCCCGCCTGATTGGCGGGCGCACTCCCGGCCCTGGCAACGTCCAATTCACCTACGCCGACTACGGCGCGGATGAAGGCACCGGCGATTTTACCGTCACCATGAGCCGCGTGGATGGCCGGTTGGGCACGGTTTTCGGGAACGTGTCGACCAGCAACCGCACCGCCACGGCCACAGGCGACTTCGCAGCCACCGGAGCAACCCCCACCTGGCCCGAAGCCTCTTATACTAGCTTTGCCCCCTACAGCATCGGTTACGTCGAGCCGCAGTATTTCACCATTGCCTTTACAAACGACGTCCTGCGCGAGGGCGACGAAATCTTTGACCTGGGGTTGTTCAACCCCTTCGGCAGCATGTTCCTCGGCGGTGAATTCATCCCCTTGGGCGGGGCCATCAGCCGGTCTCACGCACCCACGACGATCGTGGATGACGACTTCGACCATGGCATCATCGCCTTCTCCAAACCCGTATTCACCGCAAGCGAGGACGCGACAAACCTGACGGTGACGCTGATTCGGACCAACGGTTCCAGCGGCCTTGTGACGGTGGATTACTTCTTCAGGAACGGCACGGCAATCAATGGCAAAGATTTTACCAATTCGCAGGATCGCGCGATCTTCACCGCCATTTTCGGCCAGGGCGTCACCAGCATCGACGTCCAGGTCCGGATCTTTGATGACGTGGTTTCGGAGCCGGACAAGAACTTCTTCATAGTGCTCACCAACGTCACTGGCGGGGCCAAGCTGCCTGGCGGCCTGAGTACATCGGATCTGACCGCCAACAATGTCATCATCGACAACGACCATGCTTCGGGGCGCTTGAACTTCATTAGGGCCAACTTCGTCACCAACGAATTGTCGGGTGCGGCCATCATTACCGTCGCCCGAGTGGATGGCAGCGTCGGACCGCTCAGCGTGGACGTTCTCGCGACCAGCGGCACGGCCATCGCGGGAGTCGACTTCATCGGGATTACCAACCGGTTGTCCTGGGTCAACGGCGAGACGACCAACAAGCACGTCATCGTGCCGCTGATCGCCGATGGGTTGGTGGAGCCCAGCGAGACGGTCAATCTGCAACTCGTCAACTTTTCGACCAATGGAGCCGTCGGTTTCCAGACCAGCGCAATACTCACAATCGCCAACGACGATTCCTTCGGCGAGCTGGTTTTCAGCCAGCCTGTCTACGACGCCAACGAGAACGGGACCAACGTGACCATCTTCGTCAACCGCATCGGCGGCATCGCGGGCACCGTGTCCTGCACCTACCAGACCGAGGATGGGACGGCGGCGGACGGAATGGATTACCTGGGCACCAATGGAACGCTTGTTTTCGGGCCCGGCGAATTCAGCAAATCCTTCCAAGTGACCCTTCTCGACAATTCGGTTTCCGACGGTGATCGCGTGGTGACGCTGCGCATCACCAATTTCGCGCAGACGGTCGGCGGGCCGGTCACCGTGTCGTTGTTGCGGATCATTGACGACGAATCGGTGAACACGCCGGCTGGCTCGGTCGATACGACGCTGGATCCCATTGCGGGCGCCAACAGCCCCGTGTATGCGCTGGCACTCCAGTCGGACGGCAAAATTCTCATGGGAGGCGATTTCCGCAGCGTGAATCGAGTGACGCGCAACCGTCTGGCGCGGCTGCATCCCAATGGGCTGCTCGATCCCACATTCAACAGCGGTCTGGGTCCCAATCGCCCGGTACGCGCCATCGTTGTTGAGTCGGATGGCCGGCTCTTGATCGGCGGCTTCTTCGACCGGGTCCACGGCACGAACCGCGCCCACATCGCCCGGCTCCTGTCGGATGGCTCGCTGGATATCTTCTTTGATCCGGGCGCCGGCGCCGACAACCCCGTTTACTCGCTGGCGCTGACGGCGGACGGCCAGGTGGTCGCGGGCGGCTCATTCACGACGTTCGATGGAATTCCGCGCTCCGGTATCGTAATGCTGAACACCAACGGCACAGTGGATGCCTCGTTCAATCCCGGCGAGGGCGCCAACGGCACCGTGTACGCCGTGGCCATCCAGGCAGATGGCAAGGTGATTTTGGGCGGCGACTTCACGGTCGTCGGGCGCACGACGCGCCCGCGAATCGCCCGCCTCAATCGCGATGGCAGCGTGGACACGTCCTTCAATCTGGGCCAGGGCCCTGACGGGGTCGTGCGGGCCATCACGATTCAGGCCAATGGCGGGATCCTGCTGGGTGGGTCGTTCACGACCGTGGACGGTCAGACCCGCGGCGGCTTGGCGCGCCTTAATCCCAACGGTTCGCTGGATCCGGGATTCCTCTCCTCCGATGAAGGCGCCAATGGCGCCGTGCTGGACATCGAGCTTCAAGCGGATGGCAACCCGATCGTGGTCGGCGACTTCACGATCTTCAACGGCGTAACCCGCCGCGGCATCACCCGCCTCTACTCGAGCGGAAAGACGGATCCGACCATCAACTTCGGGGGAGGGGCGGACAGCTTCATCGCAGCTGCGCTCATCCAGCCCGACCGTCACATTGTCATTGGAGGCGGCTTCACATCGGTGCAAGGCCTGCCGCGCAATTCAATCGCGCGACTCTACGGCGGTTCGATCGCCGGCCCGGGAAGCATCGAGTTCAGCCAATCTCTCTATCTGGTGACCGAGAACGCCGGCCAGGCTGCCATCACCGTTCGGCGCACGCGTGGGACAACGGGCGAAGTGACCGTCGATGCCTACACCACGCCGGGCACGGCAACGGCGGGCCTGGACTTCACAAATGTCGTGGCCGGGCTCTACTTCCCCGAGGGCGAGGTCGAGCAGAGTTTCGTCGTCCCGCTGGTCAACGATATCATCATTGAGCCTGACGAAACGGTCGTGCTCTCGCTGGCCAACCTGACCCCAGGGGTCACGCTCGGCGAAGTGCCCGACTCGACCCTGCTGATCCAGAGCGATGACAGCCTGGTTGGCTTTTCGGGCCCCAGCTATACCGTCAATGAAAACGCCATCGCTGGATACGCCCCCATCACCGTTGTGCGCAGCGGGACCACGAACAGCAGCGTGTCGGTCGATTACCTGACTCGTGCGGGGACGGCGCAGGCGCCCGACGATTACGTGAACGTGACCGATACGCTCACGTTTGCACCCGGCGAGATGACCAAGACGTTCCAGGTCCCGATCGTCAACGATCCGTTCGTTGAAAGCCCGGAATCCGTGGGCCTGTTCCTCACCAACATCACCGGGGTGTCGCAGTTGGGCATTTCGTTCGCAACGCTGGTCATCATGGACGACGACTTCTCCGCAGGGCGCATTCAGTTCGCGTCGGCGAACTTCGTGGTGAATGAGTACGAAACGAACGCTGTGATCACGGTGGTGCGCACCAATGGCCAAACCGGCATCGTGACAGTGAACTATTCGACCTCGCCGGGCACGGCTCAGCCGGGCTCGGATTACCTGACCCGTTCCAACCAACTTACCTTCGCTGATGGCGTGACCGCCAACACGTTCACCGTGCCCATCGTGCCGGACTTCGAGTCGGAAACCAACGAGACAGTGACCCTGTCGTTGAAAGACGCGGGTGGTGGGGCGGTGCTTGGAGTGCCGGCCACGGCCATATTGACGATCCTCAATAACAACCTCACCAACGGCGCCTTCAGCTTTACGGCGACCAATTACACGGCCACGGAGAGTAATCTGTCCATCACGCTGGGGGTCGGGCGCCACTTTGGCACAGGCGGCGCTGTTTCGGTCAGCTACCGAACGATTCCGGGCACCGCAACGAACGGGCTCGATTACGTAGCGATGACCAACACGTTATCCTGGGCCAACGGTGATTCCTCGATAAAGCTTATCACGAACATCGTCCTCGTGGACGACGGGCTGGTCGAGGACACGGAGACTTTCTCCGTGGAACTATTCGCCCCGACGGGTGGCTCCATCGTCGGCGCCCGGGGATCGGCAACGGTGACGATTCTCGATGACGATGTTGGCCCAGGCTACCTGGGCTTTAGTGGCGCGACCTACGTTGTCAGCGAGAACGCAACCAATGCGCTGATCAATGTGACCCGGTTGGCAGGTCGCACAGGCGTGGTGAGTGTTGACGTGGCCACCGTCTCCGGCGGAAGCGCCGTGCCTGGCTTCGATTACGCGCCAGCCAGCACGAACCTGGTGTTCCTGGACGGCCAGACGAGCAACACCTTCCTGGTCGCCGTGACCAACAACTTCATTGTCGAAGGCGACAAGACGATCCTGCTGTCTCTGTCGAATCCGACCGGCGGCGCGTCCACCAATGGTCGAATCATCGCGGCCACGCTGATTGTCGCCGAAGACGATCAGCAGGCGGGTTCAGGCGACCCCGGTTTCGGTGGAGGCGCGGACGCGCCGGTCACCGCCATTGGCATCCAGGCGAATAACAACAAGTTGTTCGTGGGCGGCGAGTTTACGAGATTCAATGGCGCGGAGCGCAGCCATGTGGCGCGGCTCAACCAGAGTGGCAGTGTGGACTTCACGTTCGACCCGTCCACGAACATCAACAACTCGGTGCGCGCGCTGGCAGTGCAACCAGACGGCAAAGTCATCGTCGGTGGTCTGTTTACCAACGTGGCCAACAGTTTTCTGACTCGCCTTTCCACGGATGGCTCGCCGGACCAGCAGTTCCTGTCCGGGTTGGCCGGCGTGGACAATTTCGTGGACTCCATCGCGTTGCAAACCGACGGTCGAATACTCGTTGGCGGCGGCTTTACGAAAGTGAATGGCTTCAATCTTTCCCGAATCGCGCGCCTGGAATCCAGCGGTGCACTCGACCCCGGTTTCAACCCGGGCAACGGCGCCAGCGCCGACGTGCACGCCGTGGCTGTGATGGCCAATGGCTCCATATTGGTGGGCGGAGATTTCACGAGCTTCAACGGCGTCTTCGCCGGAGGCCTTGTCCGATTGCGGCCGGACGGCTCGCTCGACCCAACCTTCAACACCGGCTTGGGCTTTGACGGCTCGGTGAGGGCTATCGTCGTGCAACCGGGCGACAGCCGCGTGCTCGTGGCAGGCTACTTCACCAGCTACAGACCCACCCTGGCCACCGTTGTTCCGCGTGCAGGCGTGATCCGGCTGAACCTGGACGGGTCAGCCGACATGAGCTTCAACCCCGGCACCGGCGCAAACGAATACATCAGTGCTCTGGCGCTGCAACCCGCCGACGGCAAGATTCTCGTGGGCGGCGGATTCACTATCTTTAATGGCGTTGAACGCGGCCACCTTGCCCGCCTCAACTCCAACGGGTCGGCCGACTTCACGTTCAACGCCGGCTCCGGCGCGGACAACTATGTCAACACGATTGCCATCCAGACCGACCGCAAGATCGTCATCGGCGGGGGATTCCGGCATTACGACGGCGCGACGCGCAACTTCATTGCCCGCCTGGCGGGCGGTGACAACGTCGGTTCCGGCCAGTTTGCATTCAGTGACGCCGTCTACAACGTATTGGAGAACTCGACCAACCTGGCGGTGACCGTTCGCCGGCTTGTGGGCAGTTCCAATGCCGTCAGCGTGGCTTTTGCGACCGCAGACGGCACGGCGTTGGCCGGGACTCACTACCTGGCTACGAATGGCACGCTCAACTTTGGCCCCGGTGAAACGGTCCGAACGTTCGTTGTGCCAATCATTGACGACATCGCGACGAACGCCGACCGCGGCTTGACGCTCCAACTGTCCAATCCGCTCGGCGGCGCCTCACTCGGGGCTCCAGCTGCTGCGACGGTCAACTTGATCAATGATGACAGCGCGCTGCGGTTCAGTGCGCCCCGGTTCAGCGCCGCGGAGAGCGCGGGCACCAATGTCGTAATCACCGTCGAACGAACCGGCAGCCAGGTCGGACAGGTGACCGTCGACTTTGCCACCGGAACCGCCGGGACGGCGACCGGCGGGCTGGATTATCAGGATCAGGCTGGTCAACTGGTGTTCGCCAATGGCCAGAGCGTCGCGTCCTTTATCGTTCCGATCCTGAATGATACGCTGATCGAACTCAACGAAACGGTCGAGTTGCGCATCTTCAACCAGAATCGCACGTATCCGGCGGGCAACGTCTCGATAGACGCACCCTCAGCCGTGCTGGAAATCGTCGACGATGATTTCGGCATTGGTTTGATTGGTTTCGCGACCAGCAATTTCACGGTGAGCGAGCGGAGCAACGCCGCCACGATCACCGTCACCCGCGCGGGCGGCAGCGCCGGCGCTGCCTCGGTCTTCTTCGCGCTCAGTCTCGGTCTGACCAACCCGGCCACTCCTGGCCTGGATTACATCAGTACGAATGGGCTCTTGGTCTTTGGCGACGGCCAAGCGGTGAAGACGTTTACCGTCCCGATCTTCGACGACACGCTCGTGGAGGGGCCTGAACAGATTCGGCTGAGCTTGTTCAACGTGACGGGCGCCGCCCTGGGTTTGAGCAGCGCCACGCTGACGATTCTGCCCGACGAAGCCGTGCTTTCGTTCGCCCAACCGACGTTCGTCGTGAACGAGAACGGCGGCAGCGCCGTCATCACGGTCACGCGTTCTCCGCAAGGTACCGGCCCGGTCAGTGTGGGTTTCACGACCAGTGATAATACGGCGCTCAATGGCCTCGACTACCTCGGCACCAACGGCACGTTGGTTTTTGCCCCGGGCCAACTGACCGCCACGTTCCAGGTTCCAATTATCGACGACACGATAGGAGAGCCGAACGAACAACTGTCGCTCACCCTCCTGAACCCAATCGGAGAAGCGACGCTGGCTGCCGGCACGGACATCGCCTCGCTCGTCATTCTCGACAACGACGTCAGTTTCAGTTTCTCGACGACGGACTATCCGGTGGGCGAATTTGACGGCGTGGTTGGCATCCAGGTCGTGCGCCGCGGACGGACCAACAGCACGGACAGCGTCGAGTTCAACACGAGCGATGGCACGGCCACCGCGGGACTGGATTATGCATTCACCAACCTCACCCTGACTTTTGGGCCTGGCGAAGTCGTCAAGACGGTGCCGATCGTCATTAGAAACGATGCCATCGGCGAGGGCACCGAGTTCCTCAACCTGAACTTGGTCAATCCGTCCGTCGGCGCGACAGTAGGCGTTCCGGGAACGGCGACCATTACCATCTTCGACGACGAAGACACGGTGAGCCTGGGCGCGCCGGCCTTCTCTGTCGACGAGAACGCAGGCACGGCCTTCGTCACCGTCACCCGCAGCGGCTCCTTGTTCACCAGCGTCACCGTCCAGTTCCAGACGATCGCGGGAACGGCGACCGCTGGAGTGGATTACACGAATGTGAGCGGCCAGCTCACGTTTGGCGCCTTCGAGACGTTCAAGACCATCTCGGTGCCCATCACGGACGATCTGCTGATCGAGAGTGATGAGACATTCACCATCCGCCTGTTCAATGCTAATGGCGCCGCCCTTATCAGCCCCAGCAACGCCGTCGTCACGATCGTGGAAAACGACACCAGCGTCTCCTTCGGCGCCGCCACATTCAGCGTCTCGGAGACCGTCTCCAACGCGGTGATCCCGGTGGTTCGCCTGGGTGGCACGGCAGGCACCGTATCGGTCCAGGCCTTCACGACCAATGGCACCGCCACGGCGGGAGTCGATTATGTCCCCATCCCGAACGCGTCGATCACTTTCCTGCCTGGAGTGACGAGCCAGTCCCTGGTGATCACCCTCAATGACGATTTACTGATCGAAGGCAACGAAACCATCGGCCTGCGGCTCGTCAATCCGATGGGAGCCGTGCTGGGCACGCCCAATACGGCGACCCTGACAATCCTGGACGAGGACGCCAGCATCATCGTCCCCGCCGGCTCGGCCATCATTTCGGAAAGCCTTCCGCCGCCCAGCGGTGTCATCGATCCAGGAGAGACCGTCAGAGTGGTCTTCGGTCTGCGCAACGTCGGTAACGTCGACACGACCAGCTTGATGGCCACGCTGCTCAACACTAACGGTGTGACCAGTCTCTCAGGGGCGCAGGATTACGGCCTCGTTGCCGCGGGAGGCGGTGTCGTCTCGAAAGCGTTTGAGTTCACTGCCACAGGCACGAACGGCGGGCGCGTCACGGCCGTGCTCCGGCTCCAGGACGGCGCAAACAATCTGGGCACCGTCAGCTTCGTGTTCACCCTGGGGCTGAACGTCAACAACTTCTTCAACAACAGCGGTGCCGCCATCAACGACCGCGGGCCGGCTTCGCCGTACCCCTCAACCAACATCGTATTTGGTCTCGCGGGCACAATCACCAAGGTCACTGTGACGATTGTCAATCTCAGCCATACGTTCCCTGACGACATCGACATGCTCCTGGTCGGGCCCACCGGCGCGAAGGTCGTACTAATGTCCGACGCCGGAAGTTCGAGCAGTTCCGCAAACCCGATTTCCAACGTGACAATCAAGTTTGATGACGCCGCGGCCACCTCCATCCCGGACAGCAACCAGATTGTTTCCGCCACGTATCGCCCCGCGAACTGGTTCGGCGTTGGTTCGGCAGATGCATTCCCGGGCGTCCCGGGTCCCTACACCAATTCCTCCCTGTCCATATTCAGCAACACTCCCCCGAACGGTGTTTGGTCACTCTACGTCGTCGATGACGAAACCGGTGACATCGGCAATATCGCCGGGGGTTGGACCCTCGGTATCACCACGACGGCGAGCATCGTGCCGCAGGCCGATCTTTCAGTGACAGCGACGGACGGGCCCGACCCGCTGGCCGCCGGCGCCACTCTCACCTACACCATCTTCGTCACGAACAACGGTCCGTCCACCGCCACGGGAGTGATGCTGACCAATGTCCTGCCCGCCGGGATGACCTTCAGCAACCTCTCGACTTCGCTGGGCAGTTGCGCCGTCGTCGCGAACGAGATCGCCTGCAACCTCGGCACGCTGGGCAGCGGGGCCTCGGCCACAATCATCGTCGTGGGCGTGCCGACGTTCCCAGGGACCATTACATCGTTGGTGAACGTCGCCGGGGCGCAGAATGACATCGTGCCGGCCAATAACGCGTTTTCAATCAAGACCTCCGTGGTGCCTCTGGCATTGGCGATTGCCGTCACGCACGAAGGCAACGCCGTCGTCCTGCGCTGGCCCGCGCCTGCGGCAGGATACACGCTCCAGTACGCCCCGGCGATGCGCCCGACGACCTGGTCCAATTACCCCGCCACGCCGGCAGTTGTGAACGGACTGAATACTGTTACCGTGGGCATGACGAATGCGAATCGGTACTTCCGCTTGCGTGCGCCATGAGCTCTGGCGATTGGGATTGGCGGCAGGGTCATGATGGCCCGCCGCCGCAGCCGCTTTGGAAATGATATGAAGAATGTGGAATCTCGCAGGCTTCGCCTGAGCAAGGCAGTCGCAAAGGCCGCCTTGGGACTTGTCGCGTGGAACTGCGCCGTGCTGGCAGCCTCCGCCGCTGAGGGTGATTTCAGCCCGACTGCCCTGCAACAGATACAATCCCTGTTGGTGGACAAGCAGTCGCGGACGCCTGCGCAGTTGAAGCTCGATTCGCAGTTGCTTTACGCGATGAAGATGCACCGCGGTGATCCGGTGGCGCCGGGCGTACCCACACAACGGCTGCACTTCACCTGGGACGTGGACGGACGCGTGCTGGTGGACATTGACGCCGCGGTTACCGCCCAGTTGCTGGCCCAGATTCGGCAGAATGGCGAAGTCGTTTCCATGGTCCGGCAGTATGACGCGATTCGCGCGCGGGTGCCGCTGACCCAGTTGGAAACACTGGCCGTCGCTCCAGGTGTGAAGTGGATCAAGCCCGCGGTGATGCCGGTCACGCGTCTCGGGCGGATAACGAGCGAAGGCGATGCCACCCACCGTGCCGGCCAGGCACGCACGAATTTTGCCGTTACGGGCGCCGGAGTGAAGGTCGGTGTGATGTCCGACAGCGTGAATACGCTTGGCTCGCTCGACCGTTCATTGGCGGCGGGAGAGGTTCCGCCCGTGACGGTCCTGCCCGGCCAGAGCGGCAATTTTCTGTTCGCCAGCAAGGACGAAGGCACGGCCATGCTGGAGATAGTGGCCGACCTCGCGCCCAAGGCCGATTTGTATTTCGCCACGGCATTCATTAGCGAGGCCAGCTTCGCGCAGAACGTTATCGACCTGCGCCTAGCGGGCTGCGACATCATCGTCGATGACGTGGGTTATGCCTCCGAGTCGCCATTTCAAGATGACATCATTGCGCAGGCAGTCAACACCGTGACCGCCAACGGGGCTCTCTATTTCTCCTCGGCGAGCAATAGCGGTAACAAGAACGACAACACTTCCTGCACTTGGGAAGGGGACTTCACCGATGACGGCAACATCACATTGGGAATGTCCACCGGACGGGCGCATCGCTTCGGCAACAACCGCCTGAATCGCATCACTCTGGAGCCGTTCATTTTCGCTGATTCTGTTTCGTTCTGGTGGTCGGACCCCAATGGCAGGTCCACGAATGACTACGATCTGTTCATCCTCGACCCAACGGGCAACAATGTTCTGGCGAGTTCCACCAACCCTCAGAACGGCAATCAGGATCCCTGGGAATTTGCTGCGCCTGCGCTCGATAGCAATCAGATCGCCATTATCAAGGTTCGCGGCGCGGATCGCTTTTTTCACGTCGAGTTGTTCACGGGTAGTGGCACGCTGGGTGTGTCCACAGAGGGCAACACCCACGGTCACAACGCCGCCTCAAACGCTTTCAGCGTGGCTGCTGTGCCTGTAAGACCTACGTTCCCTGCTTCGTTTAGCACCGCGAACAAGGTCGAGACGTTCAGCTCGGACGGTCCTCGCCGCATGTTTTTCGATGAGCAGGGAAACCAGTTGACGCCCGCGACCAATTTTCTCTCAACGGGCGGCATTGTCCGGCAGAAGCCCGATATCGCGGCGGCCGATGGCGTCATGACCTCCGTACCCGGATTTAATCCATTCTTCGGCACTTCGGCGGCGGCGCCCCACGCCGCGGCGATCGCCGCGCTCATCAAGTCTTACAACCGGTCGCTCACTCCGCAACAGATCCGCTTCGCGTTGACCAACACCTCGCTCGATATCGAGGCGCCGGGGGAGGATCGCGATTCAGGCACGGGCATCATTATGCCGGATCCAGCACTGGGAAGCCTGCCTCCGCCGTTGCCCACTCTGGTTTCGAGCAATCTCTCTGGCGGCAATGGCAATGGCATGGTCGATCCCAATGAGTGCAATGAGCTCGATCTCATTTTGCAAAACAACGCCCCGACGATCGCTGCCGCAGTCTCCGCTACGTTGATTTGCTTGACGCCGGGCGTTACGGTCGTTGTGGACTTTTCGCCCTATCCTTCAATTCCACCGGGCGGCACCGCGGTCAACACGTTTCCTTTCCGCATCTACACGGCGACCAATTTCGTGTGCGGCACGCCCATCGACTTTTCGCTGCGCATCTTTAGTTCCCTGGGCGGTGTGACGAATAACTTCCGACTGCCCACCGGCGTGATTGGGCTTGTCCCCTTGCAGTTCTCGGGGACAAACGTCGTTGCGGACATACCGGACGCCGACACCAACGGCGTGAGCGTATTTATTCCCGTGAGCGGCCTCACTGCCCCAATTGGTAAGGTGACGGTCGACCTTCACATTGCCCATCCGGCAGACGAGGACCTGGTTCTGGACTTGTTTGCGCCGGACAATATACGCGCGCGGCTGGCGATCCAACGCGGCGGCACCAACGCCAATTATGGCAACAGTTGCGCGGAGCCGACCACCTTTGATGACGCCGCGCCCACTAACATTGTGGCCGGGTTTGCGCCGTTTGTTGGTTCATACCGGCCACAGGAGCCGTTCTCGATCTTCAATGGCAAGCTTGGCACGAACGCCAACGGCCTTTGGCGGCTGCGGGTCAGAGATTTCATCACCGGTTTCACCGGTACAGTCCAATGCGTGACCATCAAGATCTTCCCCGCGCTCTGCACAGACGGTGGGGGCGATTGCTCGTCGGACCTCGGAGTGACCGTCACCGACGCGCCGGACCCTGTCCTGGTATCCAGCAACCTGACGTACACCATCGTCGTAACGAACCGGACGACGCGGCTGGCCCCCGTGACCACAGTGCTCGACACGCTGCCGCCGGGCGTCGCGGTGGTTGGATTCACCACGTCACGCGGTTCGTGCAGCGCCTCGGCCGGTTCTGTGAATTGTTCACTCGGCACTTTGCCAGGCAATGGCAGCGCGACGATCCAAATTATCGCCCGGCCATCGTTCGCAGGCCTGATTACGAATCGCGTCACGGTCAGCAGTATCGCGATGGATACGAATCCACTCGACAACAGCGCAGTGGCCGTTACGACAGTCCAGAACCCCATGCCGGTCATCGTGCCGTTTGCGACTGCTCTGCGGTCGGAGTCGGGCCCAATCACCGGCGGCCTCGAGCCGGGCGAAACCGTCACCGTCGACTTTTACCTGCGCAACGTGGGCACGCTCGACACAACGAACCTAGTTGCCAAGCTTCTGCCCACCGGTGGGGTCAAGAATCCGAGCGAGCAGCAGAACTACGGCGCGCTCATACCTTTTCAGGCGCCAAGTGCCCGGCCCTTCGTTTTCGAAGCCTCCGGGACAAACGGCGGTGTCGTCACGGCGACCTTCCAGCTGCAGGAAGGTTCAACCAATGTCGGCGCACCGTTGGGCTTCGTCTCGTTCGCCCTTGGCCTGGGGGGCGCGGGCACGCTCGCCAACCAGAGCGTGATTGGCATCCCCTTTAGCGGCCCGGCGGCGCTTTATCCGTCATCGGTCCTGGTTTCCGGACTGGCTGGCGTTGTCAACAACGTCACCGTGACACTCTCCAATGTAAACCATTCGTTCCCGGCCGACCTGGATGTGTTACTTGTGGGACCCGGTGGGCAGAAGGTGCTGCTCATGTCCGATGCAGGCGCCAGCGTCGGCGTTACCAATGTCGTGCTGAAGTTCGACGACTCCGCGCCGTTGCAGTTGCCGCAGGAGGGACCGATTGTCTCGGGCACCTACCATCCCACCGATTACACGGACCCCCCTCCCGCGGACGCGGATAATTTCCCGCTCCCTGCTCCGGCTGGACCCTACGCCACGGCGCTGGCAGCGTTTAATGGGGCCAACGTGAACGGTTTGTGGTCGCTCTATGTCATGGACGATTTTGCCGGGGATAACGGGCGGATCACCGGCGGTTGGCACCTGGCATTCTCGACCATTGACCCATTGAACCCGAACGCCGACCTGGCGGTGTCCATCGTCGATTCGCCCGATCCGGTCATGCTCGGCAGCAACGTGACCTATACTGTCACGGTCGCAAACGTGGGTCCGGAGGTCGGGTTGGGTGTCCAGCTTACGACCACGTTGCCTGGGGGCATGGCTTTCGTCTCGGCAAGCACCCCGCAAGGCGCGTGTTCCAATGGTGCCGGAAGTATCGCATGCGATTTGGGCAGCATCCTGCGAAGTAACTCCGTCGCGGTGACAATCGTCGCGACCGCGATCGGGTTGGGCGCACAAACGGTCACCGCGCAGGCTTCCGGCAGCGTGGTCGACTTCAACCAGGCCAACAACACGGTCGTGACCTCCACGTTCATCCAGGCCAACGCTGATCTGGCCCTCGCCATGGTCACCACGCCACCTGTCGCCAACGTCAACCAGGCATTGACCTACACCCTCACCGTCGACAACCTCGGCCCAAACCACGCCAACGGAGTTATCGTCACGAATATGCTGCCGCCGGGCGTGAATTTCCTCGGGTTCAACGCTTCCCAGGGTGCTTGTTCGGAGGCTGGGGGCATCGTCACCTGCGCGCTAGGCCCTATCCAGAGCGGTGGCCAGGCCTCGGTTGTTGTGGTTATCAGTGCGCCTTCGGCCGTTGGCCCGTTGGTGGCCAATGCTGGGGTAAGCGCAGCGGCTCCGCCCGATCCAAACCTCGCCAACAACCAAGTGACACTGACGACCAGCAACATCAACCCATTGTATGTCATTGTTCCATCCATGGCTTTCCTCGTCGCCGAAACGAACGGCACAGGTGGCATCGACCCTGGCGAGACCGTCACCATCAACTTCGAGCTGCGCAACGAGGGCACCCAACCCACGGCGACGCTGACTGCGGACTTGCTGGAGGGCGGCGGCGTACGGTCGCCATTCCCGAGTCGCCGGACCTACGGTGTCCTGCAGCCCATGGGCGCGTCGGTTGGCGGGACCTTCAGCTTCACTGCCGAGGGGACCAATGGCGGAGTGATCACGGCAACGTTGCGTCTGATGGACGGACCGCTCCAACTCGGTGACGTGACCTTTGTTTTCCCGCTCGGCAACGTGGTGAGCTACTCTGCGCCCAGCCCGGTTAGCGTGCCGGAGTTCGGGCCTGTGGGAACCTACCCCTCCACCATTACCGTGTCTGGCCTCAGTGGCGGCGTCAGCAAGGTTTCAGTGACTCTCTCCAACCTCAGCCACACGTATCCCGACGACCTCGACATCCTGCTTGTCGGCCCAAACAACACTGCGGTGATGCTCATGTCCGACGCCGGCGGTGGCAACGCGCTTTCGGATGTCACTCTGACCTTTGATGACACGGCGGCAAACTCGCTTCCGGACCGGTTTGCCATTCTGCCCGGCACCTATCGAACGACGGATTACGACAGCGCGGATCTGCTCCCGTTGCCGGCGCCAGCCGGGCCTTACAGTGGTTTGGATCTCAACGTGTTTACGAACTTCGGTCCGAATGGGACCTGGTCGTTGTTTATTTATGACGACACGTTCAGCGATGAAGGCCAGCTTGCCGGCGGGTGGTCGATTGAGATCACAACAGTGGGTCGCATTGCGCCTGAGCCTCCGCTCCTGGCCGCCGCGCGAATCAACGCGGCTGGCCGGTTCGAGTTGGTGCTGAAGGGCCAGGCCGGTGGCAGGTATCTCATCCAGTCCTCATCGGACATGCGCAGTTGGACGACGATCGGCAACGCCGTGCTCGCGCCGTCCAACACGCTCCTGTTCTCTGATCCAGCGCCCGCCGGGTCGTCCCCGCGCTTCTATCGCGCCGTTCACATTCCATAGTCCGGTGCAGCCGTGACTGCAAGATCACGGTCGTGATGTGCGGCGATCAGAACTGGCAGTCGTTCCCCAGCGCCTGGTCGAGCAATTTGAGATAATCCGCCCGGGGAATCTCGAACGTGCCGAATTGCTTCAGGTGCGGAGTTGTCCACTGGGTGTCCAACAGTGTGAACCCGCCCACTCGCAAACGTTCCACCAGCGTTACAAGCGCCACCTTCGAGGCGTCGGTAACCCTGTGAAACATGCTCTCTCCGAAAAACGCCCCGCGGATGTGCACGCCATAAAGCCCGCCAGCCAGGCGGCCATCCAACCATGCCTCCACGCTGTGCGCCCAGCCGTCGCGATGGAGCTGGCAGTAGGCGCGGAGAAGTCCTTTGGAAATCCACGTCTTCCCGTGGCTTGTCGCGCACGACTGGATGACTCCTTCGAAGTCTTTGTCCGTCGTCACAACGAATGGGCTCTTCTTCAGCACGCGCCTCAGACCGCGGGGAATGTGAAATCGTTCGTCGAGCGGGATTAACGCGCGCGGGTCAGGCGAAAACCAGCGGATGTCTCCGCGCTCGTTGACAGCCATCGGAAAGAAGCCGCTGGCATAGGCTGCGAGAAGCTGCCCGGTGGTCAGCACGCGCTCACCTTGGACGCTTGTCGAAGAGTTGGCGAGTTTCTGTCACCGGGCGGAAGAACGCCGCGAGGAGCCGATATTGCTGCGGGCACACTGCAACCGGACGCGATCAGGACGCTGCAGCCCGTAGCGCGCGCGCCAGTTCCTCGTCCTGTCGCGGGAATATCGTGCGCAAGTCGACCTTGAACGCGCCGGCCGAGATGTAGCCAATGACCGGCGGAGTTCCCGCGCGCAGCCGGGCCGCAAACTCCGCCAGTGCCAATCCGTGCGGCCGGACGTCGAGCGTCAGCGATGGCACCGTAGAGCGCGGCAGGGTGCCGCCACCGATTTGCGCCTTCCCTTCTCCAAGACGCGCCGTCAAAGGCGCTGAAGCGAGGGCATCGAGCAGAGCCTGGCCACGTATGCGCAAATCCTCATTCGAGGCGCGCAGCATCGACAGCACGGGAATAGCGTCGCTTGCTCCGCCTTCCAAATACAGGTCCACCGTGGTTTGCAGCGCGCCGAGGATGAGCTTGTCGCAACGAAGCGCGCGGAAGAACGGATCGCGCTTGAGAGACGAAACCCACTTCGACCTGCCTGCGATGATTCCTGCCTGGGGGCCGCCGAGCAGCTTGTCGCCGCTGCAACAGACCAGATCAACGCCGCGTTTGAGCACTTCGGCCGGTGTCGGTTCGTGCTCGATGGCCGCGAGGGATTCCGTCGCCACCATCGCGCCGCTGCCAAGGTCTTCGACGAACGGGACGCGCTTCTTGCGCGCCAGCGCCGCCAGTTCCTCGGTGGAGGGTGACTCGACGAATCCGCCCATGAAAAAGTTGCTCCGGTGCACCTTCAGGATGAGCGCCGTTTCCCGGCGGAGCGCCTTTTCGTAGTCAGCCGCGGACGTCTTGTTCGTAGTCCCCACTTCGCGAAGCGTCGCGCCGCTGGCTTCGAGGATTTCCGGCACTCGGAAGCCGCCGCCGATCTGGACAAGTTCGCCGCGCGAGATCACGACTTCGCGCTTTGGGGACACGACGAAATGGCGCAACACGAGCACGAGCGCCGCGGCGCAATTGTTTACCACCGTGGCGGCTTCGGCGCCGCAGAGAACGGCGAGATTGTGTTCCAGGTAGCCCGCGCGACCGCCGCGCTCGCCGCCAGCGAGATCGTATTCGAGGTTGTTGTAGTTCGCCGCCAGTGCCCGGAGGGTCTCCTCGACGGCTGTCCCCAGTGGCGAACGGCCGAGATTGGTATGGACGAGGATGCCCGTGCCGTTGATGACCGGCTGAATCCGTGACTGGCGAAACGCCGCGAGTTTCGACCGCAGCGCAGTGAGCACGACGTCGAACTTTGGCACGTCCCTGCCCTTACGAAGCGCGGCGAGTTCCCGGCGGACCAGGACGACCAGCACGGGGCGCGGAATTCCCGTGTCATTCAGGGCCCGAAGGAGTTTTTCAACGGCTGGGATGGCACGGAGCTGCTGCGGCTTCATGGACGGACCTGAATGCGGGGTTTGGAGGAGCGCACGATGCGTCCGATGATCGCCGCACACGGCGTTCGATGCTTTCTCAGCACCTTCAAGACGGCGTCAAGGTGCCGTGGAGGAACACACAGCAGGAGCCCGCCGCTGGTCTGGGCGTCGGCCAGCAGGTGGCGGTACGCGGAGGCAACGCCGTCGAATCGCGTGATGGCCGACGAAGCCTCGAGGTTTTGGCGGCTCCCGCCGGGGATGCAGTCGCGGCTGATGAGATCGAACACTTCACGTGAAATCGCCGGGATCCGTCCCGCGGCCAGTTCGGCGCCCACGCCGCTGGAGTTGCACATCGAGCCAAGATGCCCCAGCAACCCAAAGCCAGTGACGTCCGTGCCCGCGCGGACAAGCCCGCGTTCGGCGAGTTCTGAGCCGGGAACGTTGAGCCGGGCCATGATCGAGATGGTCTTTCGCGCCAGCGCGGGCGGGGTCAATCCGCGCTTGATGCCGGTGGTAACGATGCCTGTGCCGATTGGCTTTGTGAGCAGCAGCCAATCGCCCGGACGCGCTTTGCTGTTCGTCATCATGCGTCGCGGGTGGACAAGTCCGGTCACCGAAAGGCCATAGATCGGTTCCGGGTTTCGAATGGAATGGCCGCCAACGAGCACGCAGTTGGCCTCCTTCGCCTTCGCCGCGCCGCCTCGGAGGATGGCGTGGATGACGTGGTTCGGCACCGCGTCCGTCGGCATGCCCATGACGTTCATCGCGGTGAGTGGCCGCCCGCCCATGGCGTAGACGTCCGAGAGCGAATTGGCTGCGGCAATCTGGCCATAGAGAAACGGGTCGTCGACGATGGGAGTGAAAAAATCCACCGTTTGGACCAGCGCCCGGTCGCGGTCAATACGGTACACTCCCGCGTCGTCGGCCGTTGCTGCGCCGACGAGCAGGTTGCGATCGCGTAGGGCCGGGAGTTGCCGCAGGACCTGCGACAGGGCCTTCTGGCCGAGCTTGGAGGCTCAACCGGCGCAGGAAGAGAGCGATGTGAGTTTGAGGATTTGCTCGCGGCTCAGAGGGACCACCTCCTTTCGGACTTACGATTTACGATTTGCGGTTTACGGGGCCGCGGGGAACTTGTACGAATCGGGGTGCGCAAGTCGTAAACGCTGAATCGTAAACTCAAGCAGCGGAGAGAGTGCGAATCGGAAGGGAAACGTCGCTGGGGCGGATCTGCGCTCATTATTTATTCACCGTGTGCTCAATCGCTGCATCGCGTGTGATTCTCCGTATCGGCTGGCGCGCGGTCAATTTCGCATTCGCGTGCTGATTCAAGAGCACCCTTCCGTGCAGACAGGTGAATCGTTAACCCGCGGAACCATTTGGTTGGCGTTGTCGCTCTATGCCGCCGCCGAGGCGGTGAAGGCGTTCCGGCGCCGAACCGGTTTTTGCGCCGAAGCCCGTTGGCTGAACACCCTCGGTTGTGCGGCCTTTCTTGCTCACGTGGCTTACGCCTTCCACTATTACCACGGCTGGAGCCATCCGGAGGCTTATCAGCATACAGCGCGGCAGACGGCGGAGTGGTTCGGGTGGAATTGGGGCGGCGGCCTCTATTTCAACTATGCTTTTGGACTCGTTTGGTTGGGCGACGTCGTCTGGTCCTGGTGCGCTCTGACGCGCCATCGCCAACAACCGAAATGGATGACCTGGGGTTTGCATGGCTTCTTCTTTTTCATGATGTTCAATGGCGCTGTCCTCTTCGCACGCGATGTTGGGCGTTGGTTTGGCTCGCTTCTCTGCCTGATCTTGCTGGCCGCTTGGTGGTCCAGCCGAAGACGGGGAATTGCTCCTTAGCCGATGAATGAGCGGCGCTCGCTTAGCGCGGCGGCCCGAATGTCGCCAGTTTCTTACCGTTGCTCCCGTCCCAGACATACATCATGCCGTCCTGACCGCCGGCCACCACGGTCATGCCGTCCGGCGTCACTGCCACCGTATTCATGAATTCGGTGGCCCCATCGAAAGAACGGACCTTCTCGCCGTTTTCGCGCACCAGGCGCACTTGGCTGTCGCCCGATGCAGCCACGGCTTCGCCGGTTGCACCGACGAATGCAATAGCCGTCACTTCCTTCTCCGCACCTTCGATGTTCTTCTTGCGCTCGCCGCTGACGAAGTCCCACACCTTGATCACCTTGTCCGCGCCGGCACTGGCCAACGTGCGGGTGTCGCGCTTCCACGCCACGCCGAGCACGTAACTGGTGTGGCCTTCGAAGGCCTTGACCACTTTGCCTGTGGCCACTTCGACAACGCGTACGAAGCGGTCCGCCGAGGACGACGCGAGGAACTTTCCATCCGAGGAGAAATCGAGCGACAGCACCGCATCGCTGTGAACGTTGGTAAAGGCGCGCTGGAGTGTGCCGTCGCTGACGCTCCAAAGCTTCACCTCGCCGCTGCGGGTGGGCTCGCCACTGGCCGTCGCCAGCACCTGGCCGTCCGGGCTGAAATCCAATGCGTTCACCCGGTCCGCGATTGGCGAGTCCTGGTCGCCCGTGCCGATGAGGCGGGCCAGTGACCAGGTGGGCCGCAAATCCCACACGATCGCCCGCTGGTCCTCCGAGCCCGATATCAGCGTAGCGGCATCGGCGAAGGCTAATGCCGACACCATGCCCTTGTGCCCGTGAAGCACGTCGAATGGCGCGCCTGTTTCCGCGCTCCATGTATGGATGGAAGGGTTCTCGCCGGCGGTGGCCAGCGTGCGATTGTCTGAAGAGAACGCGAGCGCGCGTGCCGGCTGTTCCGCGGCTGCGGCCGCCTGCTTGTGCTTCTCGAGTTCGCCTTCCACTTTCCTCTGCGCGGACTCTGCAACGGCCAGATCGCTCTTCGCGGCGGCGAGGGTGTTCGACGACCGCTTCGCCGCCTCTTGCGCCAGTTCAAGTTCGTGGTTTGTGACCGACTTGCGCGTTTCGGCCTTTTTGAATTCGGCTTCCGCGGAAGCCAGCGCCTTGGTTGCCGAATCGACTTGGTTGGTGGCGTTCTTTCGTTTCTCCGGTGCTTCGGCCAACGTTTTGTCGTAGCCCGGTTTGAGTTGGCCGGCGCCAAAGCTGAGCGACGCCACCTCCTCTATCGCCTTCTCGGCAGCGGCAGCGGCTTCCGCTGCGAGTTTCCTTTTCGCCTCGGCATCTGCGCCTACGGCCTCGGCGAACGATTTGGTTTTGGACGCCACGCCAGCCGCGTCCTCAGCCACTTTTTGTGCGGCTGCCTTGGCTTCAGGCGGCAAGTCAGTGTCGCTCGCGGCTTTGGTCCGAGCGGCAACGGCTGCAGCGTCAGCAGCGATTCTTTCGACATCGGTCTTGGCCAGGGCTGCGCGCTCCGCGGCAAGTTTGGTTTCGGCGGCTTTGCCCGATGCGGCCTTCGCCTTGGCGGCGGCGTCCTTGGCCGCCTTGTCGGCGTTCTCGAAGCCTTCGGTGGTTTTTTGGATTTCGGCGAGAAGATCGGTCAAATCCTTCTCAGTTTTGGCCTTTGCCGTGGTCGCCTCCTTGGAGGCCTTTTCTTTCTCCACAAAGATCTTTTCCGTGGCGGCGTTGGTGTCGGCCGCTTTCGTGAGGCGTTCCGCCTGCTTCTTCTCTTCGGCTTCGGACGTTTCGAGGGACTTTTTGCGATACTCGACGTCGCCTTTGGCAATCGTCAACGAGCGCCCGGTTTCGGCAGCCAATTCATTGGTATAACGGTCCCCCTTCAGTTCCGCGACCTGCTTTCCATCCTCCGCATTCCAAAGGCGGACTACCTTGTTCGTTCCTGCGGAGGCAAAGCGCTTGCCGTCCGGCCGGACCGCAATCGCAGTCACCGGCGCCTCGTGTTTCAGCTCCTTGATGGATTTGGCTTCCGCAACGTCCCATTGCCGCACCGTTCCATCCGCGCTCCCGGAGAGCAGCCCTTTGCCGCCGGGCAACCCTTCGAGCGCAGTGACTGCCGCCGTGTGGCCCTTCAGTTCTTTTGCGAGCATCAGAGCGTTCGTTCCTTCGCGCGGAAGGTCGAATACGCGGACAAGGCTGTCCGCGCTTCCAACGGCGAGTTGGCGGCCATCCTCGAGCCAGGCTACGGCATTTGCATCCGAGGGGAGTTCGGCCAATGCAACTTGTTTTCCTTGAGTTACGTCCCAGGCGCGCGCCGTTTTGTCCTTCGACGCCGACGCCAGCCGCGCACCGTCTGGAGAGAACTTCAAACTTGTTACCGTGTTCGAGTGACCGGAAAGAAAGCGGACGGGTTGGCCAGAAGCGTTGTCCCAAAGCGCGATGTCGTGGTTCGTGGTCGCCATGGCGAGCCATTTGCGGTCTGGGCTGAGGGCGAGTGTCCTCACGGCGTTGCTTGTCTCCAACGAAGCCTTTTGCACGTCGCGCGGACGAGTCCAAAGTTTTGCTTCGCGGTAGCCGGCCGAAGCGAGCGTCGTGCCATCGGGACTGAACGCGAGCGCGTTTACCAGGTCGCGATGGGCCGCGTTCGTGAAGCCACCCGCAGCGGCCAGCTTCGGGTCGGTGAGCCGGGCGACGAGTTGGCCGGAAGGAACGTGATAAACGTCGATGCGGTTACCCCTGCCGGCGGCAGCGAACTGTCCGTCCTGGGTGAGCGCCAATGCGTAAATCGGATCCAGTGCCGGCGGTTGTTCCAGCCAGGATATGGCAGCAGCCGCGCGGACTTCGCCTTTGGCACCCTGATCGATCCAAAGTTTCAAGAGCGCCAGTTGCTCCGGCGTCAAATCGACGGCGTTCACTTTGTTATCCCGAGGAGGCATGAACGGCTTGGCCTGCCGGGCGGAGGACTTTAGCATCAGGCTCTCCGCAGATTTGCCAGGGACAACTGCGGGGCCGCTTTCGCCACCTTTGAGGATTGATTGCGGCGTTTCGAGGACCAGATCGGCCTTGGCCTTGGTCTGGTTGTGGCAGGCCAGGCAGTTGTTCTTGAGGATGGGGAGCAATTCCTTCTCGAAGTCCACCGGCGTCTCGCGCTTCAGTTCCGCGATCGGAGTGGAAACGGAAGGAGCGGCGGGCTTTGGATCTTCTGCAAATGCGGGTGGGAGGGCTGCGAAGCCAATCGCAACCGCGCCGAGCAGGTAAGCTGGAAATCGCGAGTGAGCGGGGGTCATTGACTCTTTGCCTGTTTGGGTTCCTTTTTTTCCTTCGACTCGGCGGGCGGAGGGGCAGTCACTTTCACGGCGATGGGTGTGGAGCAAACCATGAAGTTCGCATCGCGGGGCTTCGCTTTCTCGTTCAGTTCCTTCGCCCGTTTGGCAGTTTGCTCCTTCTTCGCCGCGGCGTCCTTCGACTTCGTTTCGGCGTCGGCCTTCGATTTTTCCGCGACAGACCTGGCGTCCGCTGCGGCCTTCGATTTGGCGGCCGCCTCGTCGGCGAGTTTTTGGGCGTTGTCGCGCTCGGCCTTTGCCTTCTCGTCGTCGGGGGTTTTGTCGCAGGCGGCTTTTGCGACCGTGAGCTTTTCGGTGGCGGCCTTCGAAGCGGCTTCGGCTTCGGTGGCGGCTTTTGCGGCTTTATCGAACTCCTCGGCAGCCTTCTTTGCGGCAGCGGCAAACTCTCCTGCAAGCTTCTCGGCCTGCTTTGCGGCTGCATCTGCGGCAGAGGCGGCCTCCGGGTTATTACGATACTTGCCCGTTGTAGTGCCTTGCGCAGCGAAGACGTAGCTGCCGGGAGCCAGTTTGAGTGCCCCCAGATCGAGCTTGAGCGTGGCGTTGGTTGCCTTGCCGTCGATTTCGAAATCTTTCAATGCCTCCTGCGCGCCCGGGCCGAGCGGTTTGAGTTTGATCGCCGCATTGAACTCGCCGCGGCGCGTGACACGGAGAGGGACCTCGAGCTTGCCGTTCGTTACCGCCTCCCAGGTTTTGTGCTCCGCTGGAGCCACGCTGATCGGTGCCAATTCCTGATCGCAAATGGCGAGGGTAAACTCGCGTGTCGCGCGAGCTTCAGGCCTTTCCGTATCGGTGCTGTCGACGCGAAAAAGCATTGTGCCCCCGCGCGCTTCGCGAACGATCGTCTGGCCCCCGATCGTTGCTTTACCTAGAAGGTGGATAGGCCCCGCGAATGCAGGCGCGTCCTCGGTGGCGGTCAGGAGGATCGTATCGGTGTTCTTGCCGGAGTCGATGCGGTCACCCTCAAAGCGCAAGCCCGGAGGCGGCTCCGCGATGGAAAGTTCGATGTCTCCGTTGAATCCATCGCGCCGGAAAACCATCACCCGCACCGGGAGCGTCTCGCCGCGCCGGAGTAACGGAACGCCGACCGGGACATCTTTCGCATCCGCTTTGAACTTGGGCGCAATCACCATCGCGACGAGTCGGAAGTCGGGTGATTCCTTCCGTACTGCGAGGCGATAGACATGGCGCGGGCTGGCTTGCGTGCGGCCGAAAAGGTCGCGGACCGTGATGCGGTAGGCGCCGTCCTCCTTGGCCTCGAATCGTGCGACGGGGTCGCGCGACACCGTGTTGAATTCCCGATCGCCGACGTTCGTGTCCAGGTCGTAGACCTCCGAAACATCGCTGATTTGTTCCTCTCCCTTGTCGTCTTTCGTGACACGCTGAATGACGAGCAAGGGGTCGGTGGGCAGGCCAAGGCGCTGCGAAAAGACTTCCATCCAGAGCACGTCGCCCTTCTTGGCGTCAAAGGCAAACAGGTCCGCATCCCCAGCAGGGAAGAACTGGCCGGCGACTTCACAGGGCGGTGAAATCTTCTGCGCCTGCGCGGGTTTGTCATTCGGTTCGGTTTCGGGGACAACCGGCGCTGTGGCCAGCGAAATCCGGACGGAGTTCGCCGGGCCGCCGGGTGTAGGTAGGCGATACTCAAACGCGTCAATGGGCGCAGAGGCCGGCAACGTGGAAGCGAGGGAAAACCCATTGCCGGCTTGAAGGGCGGTCCCGTTTGTGGATTCAACTGCCTGTGGTATAGCAATCTGCGCGGATACTTGCTCGAGCGGCCGGCCGGCGATGCTGAAGTTCGTCGCCGGTTTGCCATCGGGCAGATTGCGGCCATATAGCGTGTAGGAGTTTGTCGTGCCCGCAAGTCCAGCAGGCGGAAAGATGAAATCGACCTGCGGCCCGGCGGTGAGGGCGAGGCGATAGAAATAATCGTCGCCGCCGCGATGGAGGAAATCGGCAACACGCAGCCGGTACTCGCCGTCAGATGAGGCGGTGAAATCAATGAGGCCAGTCGTGCGGTCGAGGGCAAGCTCGCGGCCGGTGTTGTCCCAGAGCATGAGCGTCGCATCCATCCGGGAGTCGATGGTCCCACTCAGGCACTCAATGAACAGGCGCTGGCCCTTCTTCGCGGAGAACTGGTACCAGGCGGGCGTGCCGGCGGTGAGGCGTCCGTTGACGATCGTTTCCGGCGCGAGCTCGGCAGCGCCAGTGATGGAGGTATTCGTTGATGGTGCGAAGAACTCCGCACAGTGTCCGACGACGAATGTGCGGGGATTTGAAATGCCGAAGCGACCGACAAGACGCGCGTCGCAAGCGGCACACGCGGCATTCGAAGCAATGTTCACGATAAACTTGCCTGGTTCGGGCTCGCCGGCGGAGGAGAGCTTTTGTGTGGACGTAATCGCGGGATTTGAGAACCAGAGGCGCGTCGCATCGTCGAGGTCGTTGCCGGCCACGGTGACCTCGACGGACGAGCCTGCCTTGCCGCCTGGCGGAAAGATGCTCGTGATTCGAGCCACGGGGAGTTGGGCCACGACGATCGACATGCCGCCCAACGCCAGCCCCATGGCCATGAAAAGGGCGGCGCGAACGAGCCTGTCTCTTGTTATACGCTGCGTCATGCTTTATTAAGCATTGCACAACAGACGCATCTGATACAAACCGAATTCGGGGTTGTTTCCGCCATGAAAGCGCATCAGGCGGTGCCTGCCATCAGGGGGAAGCCCAGTAGTTCAGCCAGGCGCTGGGATTGGATGCCGTAGAACGACGCGAGTTGCCGTGCGCGAAGCTGTGCGGCGCTGGGAGGGTCGGGCGCGGCCCGCTTGATGGCCGCAATCATAAGGTTCTTGGCCGTGTGCTCGGTGGAGACGAACTCAAAGACCTTTGTGTCGTAGCCGGCCCACTCCAGGAGCGCGGCCCGCAACGCGTCGGTGACGAATTCGGCGTGGCGCTCAAGCAGGATGCCGTGCCGCAGCGCATTGGCCAGCACGGACGGAGGCTGAAGCTGCGGGCGGAGTTCCTTGTGGCAGCAGGGCGAGACCACGATGAGCCTCGCGCCCGCGGCGACGCCTTTGGCAATGGCGTCATCGGTCGCGATGTCACAGGCGTGGAGGGCGATGAGAACATCGACCTGCCCGACTGAGGCGTCGGCGATGTCGCCGGTTTCGAAGTGGAGGCGGGTGAAGTCGTTCTCGCGCGCGACGCGGTTGCACAACTCGACTAGTTCGGCGCGTGCTTCAATTCCACGGACGCTGGCGTTCCAACCAGCTTGCAGAAGCCATTGGTAAGCCGCAAACGTCAGGTATCCTTTGCCGCAGCCCATGTCGAGTAACTCGATTGCGGATTGGGAGGCGTCCTTGGGATTTCGTTTGTGGGGACCTTCGTCCATTAAGTGATCGAGGACCTCGACGAATTTGTTGATCTGCCGGAATTTTGGCTCCATGCCTTTGGCGATTTTGCCGTGATCCGTGGTCACTCCCAATGCGCGGAGCCATCGGCTGTGCGGATCGATGGGCCGTTGCCGCAGTTGGTCGTGCGACACCTGCGGTGGCCCGGTGTGGGCCGGTTTGCTTTCGACGAAGCGCGCCGCCTTGCCTTCACGGAATTCAAGTTGGGCCGACAATCGCGTGGTGAACAAGTGAGCGGAGCCAAACTCCCGCTCCACCATATCGGCGAGCAGTGCGATGGCCTCATCGTCCGAAAAGTTCTTCGTCACGTCTCGGGTCGCGTGACGCCAAACAAGCGAGAGCCTGGGTCCCTGGCGCAACTGGACACGCCGCACGATGACCTGTTTGAGCGACCGATCGCGCCCGCGAGGCGCGCCGAGGGTCAGCTTGACAAAACTGCCGTCGCGCAGCGCCTTGGCGAGCATGTCGAGCAGCTTGTCTTTGGCCGTCGCCATTGGAGGAGGGAGTAATCAGTATTCAGTATTCAGTATTCAGAGGGCCAATGACATCGTGCGTTGGTCAGGAGACTGAACACTGAATACTGGAAACTGAACACTGGAAACTCGCCTTTCCTTTCCTGCCGGGCAACAGTGGCTGGTAATGAAGCTCAAGCACGGCCTGCACCTCGCCTACTGCACGAACATTCACCGCGGCGAGAGTTGGGAGGAGACCTTCGATGCGCTTCAGAAATATACGCTTCCGGTGCGAGGTCGGGTCGCGCGTGGCCAACATTACGCAATCGGCTTGCGGCTCAGCGAGCAGGCGGCGCGGCAGTTGAGCGACCGCGCGGCGCTGTTGGCGTTCCAAAAGTGGCTGGATCGCGAGCAGTGCTACGTTTTCACGATCAACGGATTTCCCTATGGCAAGTTCCACGGCACGCGTGTGAAGGAACAGGTCTACGCGCCCGACTGGACGAGTCGCGAGCGGCTCAACTACACGAACCTGCTTTTCGACCTGCTCGGGGATTTGGTTCCGACCGGCGTGGAAGGAAGCGTGAGCACGGTGCCGGTGTCGTTCAAGGAATTCAAACGCGACCAACGGGAATTGGACGAAGCGGCGGCAAATCTCTGGCGTTGTGTCGAGCATATCGAGAAGATTTCGCGGGCGACGGGAAAGAAGCTTCACCTCGGACTGGAGCCAGAGCCGCTGTGCACGTTGGAGACGACCGAAGAGACCGTGGGGTTCTTCGAACTGTTGCGCGCGCAGCGCCCCGGCGACCTGCGCCTCGACGAACATCTCGGCGTCAACTACGACTGCTGTCACCTCGCTGTCGAGTTCGAGTCTCCCGCAGAAGCCATCGGCCGCTTGCGCCAACACCGGGTGAAACTCAGCAAGATTCACCTCAGTTCCGCGCTCAGCGTGCAGCCGAACGAAGGTGTTTTGAGCGCCCTGAAGTCGTTCGCCGATGACACGTATTTCCATCAAGTCATCGCGCGAGGGCGCGATGGCAGTCTGACTCGGTACAAGGATTTGGACGTGGCGCTCGCCGCGGCGGCCGTTCGCAGGCCGCTCCCTGAAGAGCAATGGCGCATCCACTTCCACATTCCACTGCACAGTCCGCCCACGAAGCTTTTCGGCAACACCCAGGACCACCTGTTGGGAGTGCTCGACCTCGTGCAACGCGAGCCAGCCCTGTGCTCGCACTTCGAAATGGAGACTTACACATGGGAAGTCATGCCGGCAGAACTGAAGAATCGGAGTGTGGTGGACCAGTTGGTGTCGGAGTATGAGTGGACATTGGGGAAGATGAAGGAGCGAGGGTTGGCGTAAGCGGGCGCGTAAAACGTAAGAACGCTAAAACTGAATCGGACGTGGAAATGCCCCCGCGACTTCCCAGTTTGCCTGCGTTTCACGTTTTGCGTTTTACGCCTGGCGTGCCAGCTCCTAACCTCCGCCGCGCATGGCCACGCTTCGCACGCTGCTGATCCTCGGGCGCGTTTCGAATCTGCCGACCGTGTGGTCGAATTGCCTGGCAGGCTGGCTATTGTCGGGCGCGCAGCTTGACGAGTCGTTCGCGCTGCTTTGCCTCGGGGGGACCTGTTTGTACCTTGGCGGAATGTACCTGAACGATGCTTTTGACGCCCAGTTCGATCAACAACATCGGTCGGAGCGACCCATCCCGTCCGGAACAATTCGAGTGGAAGCAGTCTGGGGTTGGGGGTTCGCCTGGCTCGGGGTGGGATTGGCGTGCCTGTTCCTGTTCGGGAAGGTGACGATGATTCTGGCGTTGCTGCTCGCGTTGTCGATTCTCGTGTATGACGCGGTCCACAAGATGTTCGCCTTTTCACCCGTGTTGATGGCGGCCTGCCGGTTCTTCCTCGTTATGACGGCGAATTCGGTCCCAAGCGACCGCGTGGACGGGCCGGCAATCTGGAGCGCTCTCGCCTTGGCCAGCTACATCGTCGGGTTGAGTTACATTGCCCGCCGTGAGACGGGCAGCGGGCCGTTGAGTTTCTGGCCATGCCTGTTTCTTGCCGTTCCCCTCGTGCTGGCGGCGATTGTGAACTACGGAGCGAATGAATGGCGCGCGCTGATGCTCTCGACGCTCCTGCTGTTTTGGATGGTGCGCTGCCTTCGCCTGGCGTTTTGGATGCCCCAACGAAATGTGGGACGGGCGGTGGCGGGGTTACTGGCCGGGATTCCACTCGTGGACTGGCTGGCCGTATGGGACGGCAATGGGCTTGTGGCACTCATCTTCGGCGCACTCTTCGGGCTGGCGCTGCTGTTCCAACGGTTCGTGCCGGCGACCTGAAGCCGCGGCGCCGTGAAAAGCCGTCAGGCGGAAGCCGACTGAATGGAGTTCTGCTTCGCCGCCGCGAGATCCTCCTTGCGTTGCCGGAGGCTCCTGAAGAACTCGAAGCCTTCACGGCAACGGCGGACGAAGACGTCCTTGTCTTCGAGCATCGTTTTTAGGATGCGGAGAATGGGTTTCGGGCGGAGGTAATAAGCCCTGTAAAAGCGGTCTACGGCCTCGAAGATCTCTTCCTTCGTGATGCCGGGGTATTCGAGCGCGCTTTGTTGAAAACCATCGGCTTCCACGAGGTCGCCCTTCCCGTTATTCCCGAACCAGCCATTGAGCCTGGCCTGCTCGAAGAGTTCCGTGCCGGGGTAAGGCGCGGCCAGGCTGACCTGGATGCTGAAGAGGTCGAGCTCCTGCGCGAAGCGGATGGTCTGCTGGATGGTCTCGCTGGTTTCGACGGGCAGGCCGAGGACAAAGGTTCCGTGGATGGCGACGCCGGCCTCGTGACAGGCGCGGGTGAAACGACGCATCTCCTCGGTGGCCACGCCTTTCTTGATGTTGCGGAGGATTTGGTCGCTGCCGCTTTCGTACCCCACGAGGAACAGGCGAAGTCCGGAATCCTTGAAAGACCGTATGGTCTCGGCGTCGAGGTTCGCGCGCGAATTGCAGCTCCAAGTGACCCCCAGGGGGCCGAGCTTGCGTGCGATGGCGCGAGCGCGGGGAAGATTCGCCGTAAAGGTATCGTCGTCGAAAAAGAACTCCTTCACTTGCGGGAAGAGCCGCTTCAAATAAGCCATCTCCGCAGCCACGTTGTCGGCGGAGCGGACGCGATATCGGTGGCCGCCGATGGTCTGGGGCCAGAGGCAAAAGGTGCATTGGGCGGGGCAGCCGCGGCCCGTGTAGAGGCTCAGGTAAGGGTGAAGCAGGTAGCCGATGAAGTAGTTTTCGACGCGGAGATCACGCCGATACACGTCGGCCACCCAGGGCAGCGCATCCATGTTCGCAATTAACTCGCGCTCCTTATTGTGGGCGACTCTTCCCGAGCGATCGCGGTAACTGAGCCCATCGATGGTCGAGAGTTCGCGACCTTCGGCGACTTCCTTGCAGGTGTAGTCGAATTCCTTGCGGCCAACCCAGTCGATGGCGGGTGAGGCTTCGAGGGTCTCGGCCGGAAGGACTGCGGCGTGCGCGCCGACAAAGCCAATACAGCTGTCGGGGCGCTGGGCCTTGATGGCTTCAGCCACTTTGCAGTCATTCTTCAGCGAAGGGGTGCTGGTGTGGATAATGACGTGGTCATAGTCGCCCGCGATGCGGAGGCATTCCTGGAGGCCGACGCGGTGGGGCGGGCAATCGAGCAGTCGAGCGCCGGGGACGAGTGCGGCGGGCTGAGCGAGCCACGTCGGGTACCAAAAGGAAGTCACTTCACGCCGCGCCTGGTAACGGGAGCCGGCTCCACCGTCGAAGCCGTCGAAGCTGGGCGGGGAGAGGAAGAGGGTTTTGCTCACGGCGTCGGCGGTTTGTCGTCATGCAGGATAGGCAACCTGCGTAGTTGGGTGCAAGCTGAGCCGATAACGACAAGGATGACGATGGCGCCGCCGGCGGCCGCGCCGTAAAGAATCAGAGACGAGTCCCAGCGTTTCCGCAGGGCCAGGATAATCAAGGGAAGGATGAGCGACGGGATGGGGACGATGATTAGGCTCAGCTTGAGCACCGAACTCCAGACTATCGCGCGCCGTCCCCGGCGGACGCCAACGAGCGTAAGCCGCATGGCCGCTTAGATTCCCTTTTTGCCCGCGAGTTTGGCGAGCAGATCGTCGCGCTCGCGGCTGTCCCCGGAGCCGCAGGAGCCATTCCCGTTTGCGGGAGGCGGATTGATGGCGGCCTTCGCCTCGGCCAGGTGGCCCTTGCCGATGGAGGCGCCATTGAAAGCCTTGACCTCGTGGCCGCGCGTGTAGGGTTTGGGTCTTGCGCCGAAGTTGTATTTGATGTTCTTCCAGTTATCGCCGCGGCGGTAATTGGTACCCAGGGCACCGCTGGGATCGTAGCCGCAGTGGACCATGCAGTTCTCGCAGCGCGAATCGCGCGCCTTGCCATCCACGACGCCGTAGTTTTCCCACTTCACCTCGCGCAGCATTTCGTGGTAGCCCGCATAGTGGCCGTCCGTCATGAGGTAGCAGGGGGCCTTCCACCCTTTGACATTGTAGGTTGGGATGGCCCACGCGGTGCAGGTCAATTCGCGTTTGCCGGCCAGGAATTCCTGGTAGACGGGCGTGCCGAAGATGCTGAAGAGCCGCCCCCACTCCTCAATCCGGGCGAACTTCTCGCGCGTCATGCTGCGCGTGAGGAAAAAGTCTTCCGGCTTTTTCGACAGGCGCTTGACCATGTCTTTTTTGGCGGCGTCGTAGTCGTAGCCGGGCGAAATGGTGTGCCCATCGACGCCGAGCCAGGAGAAGAACTTGAACATCTCCTCGATTTCCTGCGCGTCGGTCTCCTTGTACACGGTCGTGTTCGTAGCGACCTGATAGCCGAGAATCTTGGCCATCTTGATGGCCTCGACGCATTCCTTGAAGACGCCTTCGCGCTCGACGATGAGGTCGTGGGTGTATTCGAGGCCGTCGATATGAACGTTCCAATACATCCACGGTGTGGGACGAATGACGGCCTTGGAGCGGGCCGGGTCCCCGGCATTCCGGATGGACTCGGCTTCCTTGTCGGAGATGAGTTTTTCGTTGAGGAGTTGCTGGAGCGTGGGTTCCTGCGCGGGCGAATAGATGCTGGCGAGGTAATCGCGCATCTTCTTGCGCATGAACATGCCGTTTGTGCAGACATAAACGATGCGGCCCTGTCCGAGGACACCGTTGACCAGTTCCTCGATCTTCGGATAGATGAGCGGTTCGCCACCGCAGATGCTGACCATGGGCGCGTCGCACTCCCTGGCCGCCTCCAGGCACTGCTCCAGCGGCACCATGTCCTTGAGGCTCGTCGAATACTCGCGAATGCGCCCGCAACCGGTGCAGGTGAGGTTGCAGGTATGAAGCGGTTCCAGTTGCAGGACCAATGCAAACTTTGGGGTCCGGCGGAGTTTGTGCTTGATGATGTGCCCGGCGAACTTCGCCGACAACGCGAGAGGGAATCGCATAGAATCAGTTGGCTGACGCGAAGGCTTGGGCGCAATCGGACCCCGGAACCTGTGCCGTTTCGGCGGCCGGCGCGGCCTGCGGCTGCGCCTGCCCGAAGAAGCCGGGAAGCAGGAAAGTGGCAGGCGACACACTGTGAGACGCGTTAATGCCGCTGCAACCCGCCCCCAAAAGCGCCACCACGGGCAGGAGCACCGCCAGCAGCGTAGTTTTCGGGTTCAATCGCACCGCCCGATTATGTAGGCTTCCATTCCGGCATGGCAATAACGAATTCTGACAGTGGTCGAAGTGCGAAACTCAAAGTGCAAAGCCTCAAAAAAGGTCCAGGTCCCCAGTCCGAGGAGCCGTGGAAGAACGCGGCAGGCAAGCCTAGCAGCCCATCGAGGAGACTATGCCTTGGAAGCTGGTTCTGCGTTTGGGTTTTGAGCGTTGGGCTTGGGGCTTCCGGCATTAGGGCGGCCGACGACGTCGCCCGCGTCACGTCCATCCCCGCGCGGCCCAAGCGCGTCTACGACGAAGCCAAGGAGCGATATCGCAAGGAGACCAACGGCGTGGAAGCTGCCTGGGTGTTCGGCCGCGCCGCGTTCGATCTGGCCGAACTCGCAACCAACGACACGCAGCGTGCGGCACTGGCCCAGGAAGGGATCGATGCGTGCCGTCACGGCATCGGCCTGGATCCAAAGTCGGCGCCGGCCCATTATTATCTCGGTTTGAATCTCGGCCAACTTGCCACAACCAAACTCCTGGGTGCTCTGAAGCTCGTCGACCAGATGGAAGACGTCTGGAAAAAGACCATACAACTCGATCCGAAGTTTGACTATGCGGGCGGACACCGAACCATTGGGATCCTGTACCGCGACGCCCCGGGCTGGCCGACCAGCCTCGGAAGCCGCAGCAAGGCGCGCCAGCATTTGCAAAAGGCCGTCGAGCTTTGTCCCGAATACCCCGGCAACCGCCTTTCCCTCTTCGAGGCTTACGCCAAGTGGGGCGAGAAAAAGGCCGTGCAGTCACAAGCCACGGCCACCGAAGAATTTCTCAAAACGGCCCGCCAACAGTTCACCGGCGAAGCGTGGGCCCTTGACTGGCGCGACTGGGACAAACGCTGGGAGAAGATCAAAGCCAAATGCGGCGCTGTTCCCGCCCGCAGCCCGCGCGACGCGCAATAGCTCGTGGAATGAGCCATCCAGCGTGGCTATCCTGCCAGATTGCCCGCCGCGTCAAAGCGCAGTTCGTCGAGTTCCCCCACCGCCTCCAGGTCCGCGCGCTTGCGGATCTCCTGCGAATACTCTTCCGACGCCTGCACGTGTTCCAGGCTCAACGTGTCCGTGATTCGCGCCACTCTGGCCCGGCGTGTGTCAGCCATCGCGAGCGACTCCAGCGCATGGACGAGGCACTCGCGATCCGACTCGAAGTGCATCGGCACCTTCACGCTTTGCAAGGACAAGGCCGTGAGCGCATTCATGAATGTCACCTGCTCGTCCATCGCTCGCACGAGCCTCGTTGTCGTGAAGTCCGCCAGCCCCAAGCCGACTGCATTGCCGTGCGACTCCGGCGTCAGGTCGCGCACGAAGAGTCGGCGCACCAGCGGCTTGACCGGCGCGCCTCCCAGCGACGCCGAATAACCGTGGATGCCGCGGCCCGTCACGTTGGGGTCCATGCCCGCGCCGCTGATGTTTTTACCGAGGCGATCCACAATAAGCAGGTCGATGTCGTCGAAAGGCAGTTTGGGCATGAGCCTGTGGGCATCGCGAAACAACTCCGGCTCGCGCGACTCTATTTCGTCTGGCAACACCGCCACCAACCGGACCGTGTCATGAAATTGGTTCTCGACCACGGCCACGCCGCACAACACGGGCGCCGTAGCCAGCGCCACCCTGGCCGCGGTGATCAGGACTCGTTCATAGCCGAGCCGCATGGCAGCGGCGTGGAAGCTGGCCGCGCCGGCCTGTTTTCCGAGTCCTACGACCAGCATTTTGCGCAGGCCGCTGCCGAGGGTCTCGGAATGGAAATCGGTGTGCGGCTTCACCCGGTTCACGACCACGACGCCGTCGGCGCGAGCGGCCTCCGCGCTCCAGAGGACTTCGACCCCGTCCTCAGTCGCGCCGAGGCATTGGGTATCCATCGCAGCGCGAATCGGCGCGCCCATTCGTTCTTCGGTCACCCCGTAGTCCGCCAGCAGTCTCACCTGCCCTTCTGGTGTTGCCCCGCCGTGGCTCCCCATGGCGGGAACGATGAACGGTGCTGCCCCGGACTCACGGAGTTCATGGATCACTCCTCGAATAATTCTGTCCAGATTTGCAATGCCCCGGCTGCCAACGGCAACTGCGATCCGCGTCCCAGGTTTGAGTCGAGCGCGCACACGTTCGAACTCGCGTTGCAACGCCCTCTCGATGTCCACCGGTTCTGACGGGGGAAACTTCTGACGCACTCGGATGAAACGCGGGAGAGCGACGGCTGTCATTTGAGGTGATAGTAACAAGCTGCCCGCGCTTCACAAGCGCGCTTGGACGCCACCGCGGTCCGCATTTCAGATTTGAGTGTAACCGCCTCATCTGGCCGGTTGTCGTCAACTTGAAACCGGATTCGGACGCCTTAAGGCGTTGGTGGACAGGCTCGAAGCCTGCCCTTTGGACGGACACGATAAACTTGCCTTCTGTTCGGCGGCCCTTCAACGTTCAGAAATCGAATCTCCAGTTCCATGAGACTGTTTCAATGTCTTTCTCTCGTCCTCTGGTCAACATGGGCCCTCAACGCTGGCGCTGCCCAAACCGAGGTCAAGACGCCCCGCAAGCCGGTTGTCGACGAATACCAGGGCGTCAAGGTCACGGACAATTACCAATGGCTCGAGGATGCGAAAGGCGCGGAGACGCACGAGTGGACTGCCCGGCAGAACGCGCGCACGCGGGCCTGGTTGGACGCCCGGCCAATCCAGTCCCGGCTCGCCGATGAACTGGAGGATTACTACGAGGAAGCGCCCACACATTACTTCGCGCTCTCCTATCGGACGGGCATCAACTTCATGCTGCGCTTCAAGCCTCCGGAGCAGCAACCGGTGCTCATCTGGTCTCGCTCCCTGACGCGCCTTGACGAAACGAACATTGTCGTCAATCCGAACAAGCTCGACACGAACGGGACCACCACCATCGACTGGTACGTGCCGTCCCATGACGGCAAACTCGTCGCCGTATCCTTATCGGAGAAGGGCAGCGAGGATGGGACACTGCGTTTCTTCGACGCGAAGGACGGCAAGGAACACACGGACCGTGTGCCGCGAGTTCAATATCCGACTGCTGGCGGCAGCGTGGCCTGGGCAGCGGACGGTTCGGGTGTCTATTACACCCGTTTTCCTCATAAGGGAGAGCGGCCGCCCGCCGATGAGAACTTTTTCCAACAGGTCTATTTTCATAAACTGGGGACGCCGCACACGGAGGACCGTTACGAAATTGGCAAGGAGTTCCCGCGTATTGCCGAGATCGAGTTGGAGTCCAGTCCTGACGGAAAACTCATCCTGGCCACAGTCGCCAATGGGGATGGCGGCGATTACTTCCATTGGCTGCGGCTGGCCGACGGCGCCTGGAAGCAACTCACGAGATTCGAGGACGGCATCAAATTCGCCACGTTCAGCGAAGACAACGCGCTCTATCTCCTTTCACGCAAGGCGGCCCCGCGAGGGAAGATTTTGCGCCTGGCGCTGGATGCCAACCCTCTCAGCGTCGCCAGCGCCACGCTGTTCGTGCCCGAAGGAGAAGCCGTCATCGACGGCTTCACGGGCACCACAAACGGCGTCTATGTCAAGGAACTCGTGGGTGGGCCGTCGCAGATTCGTTACTTCGATCTCGCGGGAAAATTTCAGAGCAAGGTGCCGATCCGAGGTCCGGTCGCCATTGGGCAGATGCTCGTCCGGCGCGGCGAGGAGTTGACCTTCCGCAGCGTGAGCTACACCGAACCCGTCTCGTGGCAGTATTACTTCCCAGGCACCAACCCCATCGTATTCGGTCAATTTACCAATGCCCTCGGCACCAACCGCCTGGCCCGCACCGGCCTCTCGGCGCGTTCGCCGGTCGAATTCAAGGACATCGAGGTGGTGCGCGAGTTTGCAGTGAGCAAGGACGGAACGAAAGTGCCGCTCAACATCCTCCGCAAGAAGGGCACGAAGCTCGACGGGAACAATCCCACGATACTTTACGGTTACGGCGGTTATGGAAGCAGCCAGGCGCCGAACTTCTCCGCTTCCCGCCGGATTTGGTTCGACGCCGGCGGCGTTTATGCCATTGCCAACTTGAGAGGCGGGGGAGAATTCGGAGAGGACTGGCACAAGGCCGGCAGTCTCACTCAGAAGCAAAACGTGTTCGACGATTTCATCGCGTGCGCCGAGCACCTGATCCGCTCGAACTACACGAACCCGAAGAAGCTCGCGATCCAGGGCGGCAGCAATGGGGGCCTGCTGATGGGAGCGGCGCTCACGCAACGGCCGGATTTGTTCCAGGCGGTCGCGGCGCACGTGGGCATTTACGACATGCTGCGCGTCGAATTGGAGCCCAACGGCGCGTTCAACGTAACCGAGTTTGGGAGTGTGAAAGACAAGGCGCAGTTCGACGCGCTATACGCCTACTCACCATACCACCGGGTCAAGAATGGCGTTTCGTATCCTGCCGTCCTGTTGACGACGGGCGAAAACGACGGCCGGGTGAACCCTTACAATTCGAAAAAAATGGCCGCGCGCCTTCAGGCCGCCACGGGTTCGAAACGGCCGATTCTCCTTCGCACCAGCGCCAGCGCCGGGCACGGAATGGGCAGTTCGCTCAGGGACCGCATCGCCGAGGAGGCCGATGTCTGGACCTTTCTCATCGACCAGCTTGGCGCGAAGATTGAGCAATGGTATGGCCGATCGTCCGTCGAACGCGGGCCATGGTCCGGCGCGATCACGCCCACTTCTGCGATCGTGAAGGCAAAGCTTCGCGACCCCGGCGCGAAGGCGCGGTTGCTGATCAGCCGCGAACCCACGCTCAAGCGGGCGACCCGATTGCCGCTCCAGGTGGCCGGCGCGGAAGGTGGCAAGGTCGTCGCATTCAGTCTGGATCATCTCCTTCCCGACACCGAGTATCATTATGGACTCGAGGTCGACGGCGAATTGGTCCGCGACAAAGCAGGGCGCTTTCGCACGTTTCCACCGGCCGGTCCTGCCTCATTTACTTTCGCGTTCGCGTCGTGTGGCGAAACGGGCTCAACCAATGCCAGCTACGAGATGATTCGCCGCCACTCGCCGCTGTTTTACATGAACGACGGTGATTTCCATTACAGGAACATCAAGGAAAACAGCGTGCGCCGTTTTCGTCGTGCTTACGATCTCGTCCTCAAGTCGCCGGTCCAGGCGCAGCTCTACCGCGATGTTCCATTGGTTTACATGTGGGACGATCACGACTTCGGAGGGGACAACGCCAATCGAAAAGCCCGCTCGCACGCCGCGGCCCGCGCGACTTATGACGAATATGTCCCGCACTATCCGCTGGCCGCCGGCGGCGGCGACGAGCCTATCTACCAATCCTTCGCTGTCGGTCGAGTGAAGTTCATTCTCACCGACCTGCGGTCCGAGCGCGATCCCGCCGATCAGAAGGACGACGAAAAGAAATCGATGATGGGGGCCCAGCAGAAGGAATGGTTCAAGCGGGAGCTATTGGCGTCCAACGGCCGCTACCCGCTCATTTTCTGGGTCAGCACCGTGCCGTGGATTGGCACGGCCGGCACCAACCATTATCGAGTCTCTACGAACGTCTATGGGTACATCCACCATATGAAGATCACCGACGACATGCGTCCTCCGCCCCGCGATAACCGGGGCCGGGGGGGGCGGTTCGGACGCGGGCGGGACGCCGACGACACTGACGACGAGGAGGCGAATGACGCCGAGCAGCGTCCCGCGCGGGACGGTGCGGCGGTCGCCAATCGCGGGGGCGGCACGAATCGATTTGGGGGGCGCGGCTTCGGTGGGTTTGGTCGCCGCCGCTTTCCTTTTGGGGAAGACCACTGGAGTGTCTTCTCAGCTGAGCGCAAGGAAATCGCCGACTTCATCAAGGAGCACAACATCCGCGGACTGGCGATTCTGCACGGGGACTCCCACATGTTGGGCGCGGACGACGGGCAATACAGCGATTATGCCACCAACGGCGGCGTGCGTATCCCGGTGATGTGTGCCGGCCCGCTGGACCAGAACGCAAGCATCAAGGGCGGTCCCTACAGCCAGGGCGTCTACCGCGTAAAGAAGGGTGAAGGTTGCTTTGGGCTGGTGACCGTGACTGATGAAGGCGGCCCGATAACCGTCCGGTTCAGCGGAAGGAACAACCGGGACGAGGAGAAGATTTCCCTGGAGTTTTCGGTGTCGGTCGCCAGCCAATAACCTTGGGCGGCGTGAAGCTGACGTCTTAGCGTTTGGCCGGACCCACTGGCGATTCAGATGACGTTCACTTGGCTTTGATTTGCGTCCACACTTCGTCGTAGAGGCGGGTCTTGGAACCCAACTCTTCGAGGAACTCGAGCTTGGCCATGACGTCAGGTGGGGGATAGATCGTCGGGTCCTTCAGGTCTTCCGGATGGATGAATTGCTTGGCGGCCTTGTTAGGCGTGGCGAACTGGGTAAAATTGGAAATCCGCGCGCCTATTTTGGGATCGAGGAGGAAGTTGATGAATTGTTCTGCCAGGTCGCGGTGGGGTGCCTTGGCGGCAACGACCAGGTTGTCCTGCCAGATTTGGCTGCCCTCCTTTGGGATGATAAAGTCGGTGTTCTTGTCCTCGTCCATGCCGCGCGCGGCTTCGCCGCTGAAGACGATCGCAGCCCGGGCGGACTTGCCGAGCACCTTGTTCTTCCCGCCGACGGAATTGTCGAAGCCCAGACAGCGTTTCTTGGCGGCGAGAACGAGGTCGCGCGCGGCTTTGAGATGCTCGGGGTCAGTGCTATTGAGGCTGTGCCCTTGATACTTGAGCGCCGCGCCGACCAGGTCGCGGCTGCCGTCGATGAGCACGAACGGTCCGGGCTGAAGCTTGGGATCAAACACCACACCCCACGTCGGCGGAAGTTGCGCGCCCGGCACCGGGCGGACATAGATGCCCAGGGTTCCCCACTGATAGGCGACGGTGAACTTGTTGCTCCGATCATAGGGCGGATCGAGGAACATGGGATCCAGGTTTTTCAAATTGGGAATGTTCTCGTGCCGCAATGGGGCGATGAGCTGAAGCTTGATGAGCGCTGTCACCTTGTGATCGGGCGGGACCACGACGTCGTATCGAGAAGCCCCGCCACCCTGGAGCTTGGTCATCATGGCCGCTTCGTCGTCGTAAAGGTCGATGGTGACTTTGCAATCGAACTTCTTCTCAAATTCGGTGACGACCTTGGGGTCGATGTATTCGCTCCAGATGAAAAGGTTGAGTTGTTGTGGCGCCGCCAGGGCCGGCCAGGCGCCCTGGAGGAGCAGGAGGCCAAGAAAAACTTTGAGGTTCATGTGAAGTGGGATACCCTACGAGTCTTGTTCCCTGCTGCCAAGCCGAAGCGACCGCCCAAATCAGTTCATCCGGGCGTTGCGGATTAGCGAAAGTGGCTTACCCTCCTGCTGCAACGCACCATGCGACTCATCGGACATGTGCAAAGCGAAGCGAACGCGATGGCGTTCAGTGATTTCCTTTTGGTCGAGGGCATTGGCAATGAAATTGAACGGGACAAGGAGGGTTGGGCGGTTTGGATTCACTCGGAGGATGAATGGCGGCGAGCCAAGGAAATTCTCGCTTCGTTTCTTGCGAATCCGGCTGATCCCCGCTTTGTGCACCAGGCCGGCAAGGCCCGGCAACTCCGGCAGCAGGTTGACACCGCCGCCGAATCGGCGGAGGGGCGAGCGCCGGAGCTCCAGGTGTCGCGGGCGACCATGCCCTACAGCATGGGTGCGCTGACGATGGTGGTCGTGCTGCTGTGCCTCGCGCTGTCGGTCCTGGCCTGGTCGGGGCACACAGAGCGAATCTACCGGGAGCTGTTGCTGACGAAAGTCACCGTCGTCGACGGCAAACCTTCCCCACCCGCCGCGAATTTGCCGGAAATCCGGAGCGGGGAATTCTGGCGGCTGCTGACGCCCTCGTTCGTTCACATCAACGTGCTTCACCTGCTGTTAAACATGCTCTGGCTGCTCGATCTCGGAAGCATGATCGAATCGCGCCTGGGGACCGGCCGGCTCGCCATGAAGATCGTCGTGCTTGGGATCCTGTCGAACCTGGCGCAGTTCTTCTGGATGGAGGATGGCTACTTTTGCGGCCTGTCAGGAGTGAACTACGGGCTGTTCGGCTACATGTGGGTCCGCGGCCGACTCGACCCGCGCTCCGGCCTGTATCTCCACCCGCTCACGGTCGCGATGATGGTTATTTGGTTTTTCGTGTGCTTGACGGGCAGGATTCCGAATGTTCCCAACATGGGGCACGCGGCAGGATTTGGACTTGGAATCGTATGGGGATACTTCGCCAGCATGCCGGCGTTGAGTCGACGAGCGGAGGAATGACCCGCCGTCAGGATGGGTTCGGACGGGTTTGAAGAAAGCGTCTCCAATCGTCTGGCGTATCCACATCGCGAAGCTCCCGCAGTCGATGCACGCTGAGTCCGCGACGCTTGCATTGGGCGAGGGTCTCCGCCAGCACGGAGCTTGTGCTCCACCGGATGCCTTCGAAAAGGGGCTTATGGAGCGCCCGCAGGCCCACGAGCCAGTATCCCCCATCGACTGCCGGTCCGAGCACCACGTCGTGCGTCGCCAGGGCGCCCCATGCGGCTTCGATGTCCGAGGGGGTCACGTCCGGACAATCGGAGCCGATGACAACGACTCGACGCCCGCCCGACTTGAACGCTTCACCGAAGGCACGGCAAAGACGCTCCCCGAGGTCACCCGGCCCCTGCGCACGCGAAGTCCATCCGCTGCGCAACCAGCGCGCCACTTCGTCGGCCGAGTCATCCGGGGCGAATCGGAGTTCGATCGGTTCTAGCGCCGCCAGGCTTTCGAGCAGTGTTTCCACCAGGCGCTCGTAGGCGCGGAGCGCGCCGGCGGGACCGAGCCCAACCGCCAGCCGCGTCTTCACCTCACCCGCTCGGGGCGCTTTCAGGAAAATGATGAGATGTTGATCGGACATGCTCGGGGACGAGCATAATATCGAGCGAAGCTCCGTAAGCAGTTTACTCCACCGCGCGCGGTTTACTTCGCGGCGATGCAGTACAGGTTCTCGTGACCGCGGAGGATCAGTTCGTTGCCGACGATGGCGGGGGAGGCGTCGAAGCGGTCGTCGAGCCGGTTCGTCGCGAGCACTTCCAGCTTTTCGGAATGCTTGATGACCACGGAAGCGCCGTTGCGGCCTGTCAGATAAATTCGCCCGCTTGCGGCCACAGGAGAAGCGTAGACGCCCGGCAACGCTTCGAGCGGCTGGGCTTCGAAATGGGGCCGGCCCAGTTTGGCGTCGAAACAAGAGAGCCTTCCTTCCCTGCCCGCGAAAAAGTACAGCAGGTCGCCTTGAAGCAACGGCGAGGGAACGTAGGGGGTGCTCTTGTCGAGGCTCCAGGCCACGGCATCGGTTCCGGTCAGATCACCTGTGCGCCCCAACCGGATCGCCAGCAGCTTGCGACCCTCGTGGCCGCTCATCACATAGACCATGTCGTGTCCCGCGACAGGCGTGGGGATGACGTTCGAGCCCAGTCCCGCACATTCCCAAAGCATCTTGCCGGTCGCCAGATCATAACTGCGAACTTTTCGCGAGGCGGGGGCGATGACCTGCGCCTGCCCGCCGTGCTGCACGATGAACGGCGTGGCCCACGTGGTGCTTTCATCCCGCGGCTGGCGCCACAGTTCCCGGCCCGAGTCCTTGTCAAAGGCGGCGATAAAGTCTTCGCCCTCGTGGTCCCAGGTGACCACCAGCGTATTGCCGGAAAGGGCCGGGGAATTGCCTTCACCGAAGGCATTCTTGGAACGCTGCCGGCCGAAATCCTTCTGCCACTTCAAGCCCCCTTTCAGATCGTAGCAATGAAGTCCGCGCGAGCCGAACCACGCGAAGACCTGTTGGCCGTCAGTGATCGGCGAGTGCGACGCGAAGCCGTGGTCCCGGTGAGTGCCTTCATGGGGCACTTCTTCGCGGACCGTCTGCTGCCAGACGGTCTTGCCGGATTGGCGGTCTATGGAAAGCAGCACGAATTGGTGAACTTCGGTCGGCTGTTCGCCGCGTCCGCCACCACCACCCGGACGCCGCTGGCGAGGCTCCGCGGCCGCCTGGGGCGCGCCGGCCACCTGCGGTTGCGTCACCCGCGCGGCTTTCTCGGCGGGCGGCTGGACTTTCTTGCCCGTGGCAATCGCCGTCTGAACGAAGATCTGATTCTCCCAAACGATGGGCGTGGCGGTGCCGCGGCCCGGCAGCTTGATCTTCCACTTGATGTTGTTGGTTTCGCTCCAAGTCGTGGGCGGATTGCCGCTGGAGGCGACACCATTGGCTAGAGGACCCCGCCATTGGGGCCAGTACTGGTCGGCCGTGGAGGGCGCGGAGTGGGCGGCGAAGACGACGAGGGTGACTGGAAGGAGAGTTAGCCAGAATGGTTTCATGGGACAATCTCGGTTGGTTGGTTGCCGGAATCAGGACTTCCTTGCTTCAGTCCAGGCTGGATTGCCGCGCTCTCGCTCCAAGCTCCTCACGGCTTGGTCACGTGGCCGTCGCCGAAGAGAAAGAACCGGGTGGCGCCGTTGCGACCGGCATGGAAGTTTTCGTAATCGTACATGAAGATGTCACGCTCGGCGCGGGCGCGGATCGGGACGCCGTTCAGACGGTAGTTCCATTCGTAGCTGGACCCTTCGCGTTGGAAATAACCGAGGTTGTCCTTGGGGCAGCGGAAGACTGACAATTCGGCGGGCATCGCGTTCGTTACGTAGCCCACGTTGGGCGCGAGCACATCGCAGATGCGCGGCAGGGCATTGGTGCTGACAATAGGATCGAGGTCGAGCGGGTCGGCGGAGGGGAGTTTTTCGTCGTGGTCGCCGGCGTACGCGAAAATGGCGACCCCAAGCTGCTTGAGGTTGTTCATGCAGCGGGTATCGAGGGCTTTGTCCTTCGCCCGGGCCATCGCGGGCAACAGGAGCGCCGCGAGAATGGCGATGATCGCGATGACGACCAAGAGTTCGATGAGCGTAAACGCGGAGGCGGCCCGCGCCAAGACGCTGCGGAACGCGTCACGCCAATGCGAGTTAAGAGGTGGGGCTCCCGCCGGGGGTTGACCCAATGCTGGAAGCGAGGAACTCATCGGCCTCTTCCGCCGCCCTGCTGGTAGCGTTGACGGCGCTCTTCCATTCGACGGAAACGTTCCACGCGCTGCTCGGGGGTCGTGTTGACGATACGGTTCATCATCCGCTGGTCGCGTGCTCCCCCGCCAGGTCCACCCATCTGGCTGAAACGCGCTCGCATCTGGTCCGGGGTCATCGTGCTCATTTCCTGGCGGAACTGTTCGCGCTGCTGTTGTTGCTCGGCAAGCTTCGCCTGTTCGTCGGCGGGGAGGGTCTGCTTGAGTTCGTCCTCAAGGGCTTCGCGTTGTTTGCGTCGGTCATCGCGCTCTTCGTCAGTCATGCTGTCCCGATCGAACCGGCGGCGCTCTCCATCCATGTCCGGGCCGCGGTCGCCCCGGCCCCGTTCGCGTGAGGCGAATTCGGTCCGGCCACGGTCGAAGCCAAAGCCCGTCAACGTGTAAAGTTTCTTCCAGCTCAAATGGGCCTTTTTGGCCAACTGCGACACGGCAGCCGGGATTTTGGCCTTGCTGAGCCGGAGGGTAACCAGGCCGCTGGCGCCATCCTCGGGAACGACGCGGGCTTGAGCGAATCGGTTGAGCGCCAGGCTGGCGAACTGCACGTCCTTGCCTTCGATGTCGAGGGAGACGAGGCGGTTGGTGCCGCTGCCTGAGTCAGCGAAGGGACCGCCGAATGGGCCGCCGGGGCCGCCGCCAAAACCGCCCGGCCCACCGCGAAAGCCGTCGCGGCCAGACGAGCGGCTGAACAGATTGGTCCAGCCGTTGTGCCTCGGATCCAATTCACCCCGCAACGCCTGCTCCAGCCGGGTCAAGGATTTGCCGTTGGAATAGAGGGGATACAAAGACGACCAACGGGATTCGGTCTGCTCACCCACGATCTCAAGCACGTTTTCCAGAGGCATCCGGCGCACGTTCAGGGTGACCTTCCCCTGGACATTGGAGTGGACGGTGATGGATTCGCGGGTCTGCCGTTCGATCTTCCGGACGACTTCGCGCACCTCCATGTTCCGGACATTCAAGGTCACCAGGCCATTGGGCGCCCACCAGGCGTACGCGGCCCAGACGGCGCCAATAACGAACAGCGCCAGCAAGGTTCGGTGCAGGAGTTTTTTCATGGCTCACTTCCAGCCACAGCTGGGGTTTGGCTCAGGCGCCGAGTTTTTTCTTGGCTTCGGCCGGAACCTCGATTTTGGTCGAACCGACCTCCTGGATTTCGGTGATGGTCGCGCGGTTGATGTCGCGTTCGTTCCCGCCGAAGGTGATTTTGCCCTCGACGCGAGTTTCGTATTTGGACAGCACGCCGTCCTTGACCCAAAACTTGGCCGTGCCTTTGATGCCCGAGGTGTCGGGACCGCCGCCTTCGCCGCCGGGACGGCGACCGAACGCGAACATCTCCTTGATCCCCTCCGCGGTCAGCGTTGCGGAATAGGTATCGCCCTCTTTCTTCAAATCCTTTACGCGGCCGGCCAACTCCTGGGCGTCGGACGCTGGGAGCTTGGCTTGTTGAACCATGCGGCCCATGAAGCGTTGCCGGTTGCCTGCGCCATCGCCCGAATCGGCGGCGAGTTCCTCGGCAGACTTCCAGTCATCCCCGCTCTTGACGGCGACTTTGTCGCCCTTGCGCACGGCTTCGATACTGCGTTCGCCCATCGCGTAGGTGAGCAGGGTGTAGCCGTCTTTCTCGGTCTTGCCGGAAGGCGGCCCGCCAAAGCCGCGGCCTTGCCCCTGCTGGGCGGTTTCGACCTTGGCAGACCATGAGTAGTTGGGCTTGTCGGCAAGCTTTCTGGCGGCAGCCTTGACATCGTCCGACAAGTCAGCCGCTTGCGCGGGAAGCGCCACGAGAGCGGTGAGCGACACGAGCAGGGTGGTTTTCATGGAAGGCGTCATTTTTGAGGTTCTAGACTGTCGGGAAAGGCGCTGGTTACGCCAATCTTGTTGGACAAACCGGGGCCGGGGCCGTTGGTTCCGCAATCTGCCTTGTCGCTCTTTGGCCCCGGGGCCTTGGTGCGGCTGTTCTCCCTGCTGCGCCAGGCTTCCTTGCGTTCCTTGGCCATCTGTTCGAACGCTTCCTGCTGTTGGGGAGTCAGTACGGCGAGGATCCGGCTGTTGCGTTCATCGCACATCTGCCGGACGCACGTCCGTTTTTCGTCGTGAACGGAGAGAATCTTCGTGGAGTAGCGCTCGATGATTCCGTCGATCTTTTTCGCCTGTTCAGGCGTCAGGTTCAGCCGGGCGTGGCACCGATCGCGAAAGGACATGGCGACTTCCTTCGAGAGCTCTTTCGTATCCAGCGGCTTGCTGGCCTTCTGCTTCTCCACTTTGCCCGCGACGAAGAAACCCGAGACCCCGCCGGCGAGGAATATTGCGGCCAGACAGACGGCTACCTTCCATTTGGTCAATACGTTCATGGCATCAGATCCTCGCGCAATTCGTAATTGGCCGTGTCATCGTCATTGTCGGATTCGTCCGGTCCGAAGGAGGCCCAGGCGATGCTGACCAGCATCACAGCGGCGGCACCCATCAAGGCCCATCGCAGTACGGGCGCGAAGGCACCCCCGCGAGGCTCGGCGCTCGAGCGCCACTCCGCCAGAATGCGCGTCTCCAAGTGGCCGGGGAGTTCCGCAGGTTCGCTGGCCGACGGGGCTTGGCGGGCTGCTTTGAACAATCGATCTAATCGCTCTTCATGATTCTTCATGATCTGGTTCCAGTTTGCTCAGTATCTTTCGTAGTTTGCGCCGGGCTCGGAACGCCCGCACTTTCACGAGCGCTTCGCTCCAGCCCGTGAGCGCCTTGACTTCAGCGACGGAGCGCTCTTCCAGGTGCAGCAGTGTCAGCACGAGCCGGTCGGCCGGCCGCAGCCGCCCGAGCAGTTCCTGCACGAGATCGCGGGCGGCAAAGGCCTGGGTTGCGCCGTCGGTTTCTGTGCCGATCACCAGGCTCTCGACGACCGCCTGTCCTTCCTCCGACAAATCGGCCCAGCGCAGTTCCGGCCGCGCTCGCTCGGCCTTGAGGGCGCTCAGACAGGTGTTCACCGCAATCCGTGACACCCAATGCTCGACCGGCACGCGGCCTTCGTACTGTCCGAGGTGCGTAAACACCTTCATAAACACCGTCTGCACGAGGTCCTCTTCGCTCGTGCGCCACGGCAGGTGCGAGCGAACAATCTTCAGCACCAGCGGATACAGCCGGTCCATCAAGGTCCGGGCTGCCGCTTCGTCGCGCCGACGAGCGCGGCTTATGCAGCGGGCCAGGTCAACCGGGCGTTCTTCGCTCGTGCGACCGTGGCCGGCAGCGAGCCGTCCCGCGTTGGTCAGGGTTGCCGGCACAATCAGGGCGTGCAAGGTCACGGCGCGCCGCCAACGGAACCCGGCACTGCGCAGGTTTCCGCGGGCACAGAACAGAAGCGCGCGCCGGCGACCGTGCCGGGCTTCGCAACCGTCTGAACGCTGTGGGCCATAATGCCGGTCTCACATTAGAGACTCCGCGGCAGGAATCCAGTTACAAATAGAAGGCCCTCAGCGGGCGGATTCGATGGACCGGGCTCAAGCTCCAAGTTCAGGGGAAGCCCGAGGTGGAAGGCTTTCAATGGCGACCGGAAGAAGTCGATGCACTCGGGCCGCGGCGCAACTCTTGGTTCTTCGGCGTCCGCGCTCTCTCAGTACACCTTGCGCAAGTTCGAGGGCAGGATGTTCAGTTCGCTGCGGTATTTGGCGACCGTGCGGCGGGCGATCACGATGCCCTTTTGAGCCAGCATAAGGACGACCTCCTGATCGCTCAGGGGCTTTGAGGATTCTTCGTTCTTGAAAATCTCAGTGATGATTTCCTTAACGGAAGTATTCGACATGCCTTCGCCACTGGCGGTCTGGATGCCCGAGGTGAAGAAGTACTTCATCTCGAACAAGCCTTGAGGCGTCTGCATGTATTTGCCGGAGACGGCCCGGCTGACCGTGGTTTCGTGAACGCCGACCACTTCGGCGACCTGGATCATCGTCAGCGGCTTGAGGCCCGCCACGCCGCGCTCGAGGAAGTCGTGCTGCCGTTTCACGATTTCCCGGGCGATATTCAGGATCGTTTGCTGGCGCTGATGCAGGCTCTTGATGAGGAATTTTCCGGCGCGGATTTTTTCACGGATGTACTCGCGGACCTCGGGGCTGGAATCGGACTGCGCCATGAGGTCCTTGTAGGTATTGCTGATACGCAAATGCGGGACCTGGTCGTTGTTATTGGTCACCACGTACTCCTCGCCGACCTTTGTCACGAACACTTCCGGGACGACGTATTGGTCGTTGTCCGGAAGGAAGGCCCGGCCGGGGCGCGGCTCCATCAGGCCGACGCGCGCCACGGCGTCCTGCACGTCGATGACGTCCTCGCCGGTTGCCCGGGCGATCTCCGGCAGTCGTCGTTTGCCGAGCGAATCCATGTGGTCGCGGACGATGCGGTACTCGAGCGTGTTCTGGCGGCCCTGTCGCTCGAACTGGAGTAGCAGGCATTCGCGCAGGTCGCGCGCGCCGACGCCGACGGGATGAAACGACTGCACGATCTTGAGGACGTCCTCGATTTTCTCCTTCGTGATGGCCGTCGAGAATGCCAACTCCTCGAGGGTGGCCTTGAGATAGCCGTAATCGTCGATGTTGCCGACCAGCATTTCGGCGATCGGTCGCTGGTCGTCCGTGAGCTCGGACATCCGGACTTGTTCCAACAGATGTTCCTGCAACGACGTGCCGGTCGTCAGCGAATCGAACATGAATTGGCGTTTTTCATCCTCCTCCGGGGAGGAGCGCGACGGGAGATTCGTGGCGGCGAAGTGGTCCCGCCATTCCTGGTCGAGTTGTGTGAGCTTCTCGAACTCCGCCTGAAAGTCATCCACCGGCTCATTCGACTGCCGTTCGGAGGCGGGGTCGAATTTCACATCCGACGGCGGCTCGGCGGGATCGGCCTGCTGAAGCGTGGAGGTGTCGCCGCGGGTAATGACCGCCGTATCGGCATCGCGCATGACCTTTTCGTCGTGGTCCTGTTCGCCGATGGGCTCTTCTTCGAGCAACGGGTTCTGTTGCAGTTCCTGTTCGACCAACGCTTTCAGCTCCAAGGTCGGCGCTTGCAGCAGTGCGAGCGATTGCTGGAGCTGCGGCGCCAGCACCTGCTGCAACGACATCTTCTGCGACAAATAAAGGCCTTGTGCCACAGGCGGATTAGATAGTGGGTTCTTGTTTCAACTCAAGGTAAAAGGCGGAACGCGACCTGCTTTCCAGGTCGTGGGCCGCAGCCATCGAGCCGCACGTAAAGCGTAAAACGCAAAACGTAAGGCGTGGGAGCAAGCTCCGAGTGCGCTCGAGTGTTCGATTCGGATTTACGTTTCACGTTTTACGCTTTGCGCCTGCGTTTTGTTTTACAGATTGCCGTTCTGCCCCGCTGCGCCTACCGTCGCCTCGTGCCCGTCCAGTTCACGATCCTCGCCAGCGGTTCCAGCGGCAACTGCGCTTATCTCGAAACGGATGACGCGCGGCTGCTGATTGATGCCGGACTGAGCGCGCGCCAGATTCGTCAACGATTGTTGGGGATCGGCAGGACGCCCGAGAAGTTGAGCGGAATTCTCATCACGCACGAACACGCCGATCACATTCAGGGATTGGGCGTCCTGGCTTCCAGGCTCCAAATTCCGATCTACTGCAACCGGCTCACGAAGGAAGCCATCGAGCTCGAATTCGCATCGCGCTTCGACTTTCGAATCTTCAGCACCGGTGGATCGTTCTCCGTGGGGGACGTGCAGGTGGACACGTTCAGCGTCCCGCACGACGCGTACGATCCAGTGGGTTTCCTCATCCACACGGCGGGCGGCAACATTGGATTCCTTACAGATCTCGGCCATGCCACGAAGCTGGTGCTCGAACGCGTGCGCCGTGCCAACGTGCTCCTGCTCGAAGCCAATCACGACCTCAAGCTCCTCCAGGAAGACACGAAACGGCCGTGGAGTGTGAAGCAACGCATCGTCAGCCGCCACGGCCATCTTTCCAACGAAGCCGCCGCCGAAGTCGCCGGGCAGGTGCTTTCCGCGGAGCTTCAGCACCTCTACCTGGGCCACCTCAGCGGCGATTGCAATCACCCTGAGCTGGCTCATCGCGTGGTGGGCGAGCGCCTGGCCCGGTTGGGTGGCACGCACGTCCGCGTGGAAACCGCCTTGCAACACGCCCCGCGTCCGACGCTCGCACTCAGCGCGCTTGCCCCGAGCGCAGCCTGATGCTACTTCGCCGAGCCCTGCACTGAGGCGCCGTCGGGCCGGAGGGTGTTGGGATCCACGTGAGCCATCTTCATCCCGAATAACAGCGCGGCCACCAGCCCGAAGTACAACGTGCTCATGGTGACCCGTTGCCATGGCTCGACCTCGAAGTAACGCCGCTCTTCGTCGGACTGCTTCCGGAACAACGACAGGACCCGCGGAATCGAGAGCATGAGAATGAGGATGACGATGAGATTGACGTGCACGAAGAGCATCCCAACCATCACGGCGAAACCCACCAGCCACAGCCAGGGCGAGATCGCCGTGACGATACGGCCGCCATCGAGGTAGCCAATGGGCGCGAGGTTGAAAAGATTGAGGAAAAACGCCATCCAGGCCAGCGCCGCGAACAACACCTGGTCTGTCGCCAGAAAGAGCCCGTAACACGCCACGCCTCCCAGCGACCCGAGCAACGGCCCGCCGATGCCCACCCAGGCCTCGATCCACGCGTTGCGCGGCGCGTCCCGCAACGCGATGAACGCGCCCATGAATGGGATGAATACTGGCGCGCCCACCTTCAGTCCCAACCACCGGGCCGCAATGAGGTGCCCGCACTCGTGGACGAAGAGGAGCAGCACGAAGCCGACGGCGAATTTCCAGCCGAACACGAGGGTGTACACGCCAATGGTCAGCAACATCGTTCCGCCGGTTTTCAGCAGCACGGGGAAGAACTTCAGAACGGGGGCCGCTACCGCCTTGAATTTCCACAGCAAGAGACCGAGCGCACCCAGTGGCCCCAGCCATTTCTTCAACCGGCTCTGGGGCGGCGGCGGAGTGTTCGGCGCGGACGGCATGAGGCCGTCCGGCGGGGAAGGCGGCGGTGGCGGTGGCGCCGTCTGCGGCCATGAAGGAGGTGATTCGTTCATATTCCGCACTCAAGTTCAGCGGCCCACCGGAGCCGGCAACGGTGTCTTTCGGCCATCTACCACGTTTACCATAACGGCAAACGTTCGGAACACTTCAATACTCGTGCGCGCGTTTACGGCCCAGACGCCAATGCGGCACGAAGTCGTGCCCGTGGATTCAACCTGCGCCAATAGCCGCACGATGTCGCCGGCGCGGGCCGGCGCCTTGAAATCGAATTGCCCGAAGAGCTTCGTGACGAATAGTGCCTCGGGATATGCCAACGACGCCGCGATGTAAGCCAGGTCGTCCGCCCACTGCATCAGGTAGCCGCCGAACACCGTCCCGCCGTGGTTCAAGAACTCCGGCCGCATCAGCAGCATCCTCTCGTGCCGTGGAAACTGTTGTGGAGCAACGTTCATATCATTACCCATCCAAGCATCCCGTATGCCCTGCCGCGGCGCAACCGCGATTTGGTTCGGCGACGGATGGGCGCACCGCGATCAGAGCGCGGCGTTCACGCTGCACTAACGTGACAAGGCGGCCGGCGTTGAAAAAACACATTCTCAGCGGGTTCACATTAAGTGGTGCGGCGTAAACGGGGGTGCATCTTGATACTGCCCCCGTTAGGCGGCTGGCCAAAGCTCGTCCCAGTGATGGTTATGACGGGCTTCAGTGAGGGCACCCAAGTGGCGCATCCCTCGAGGGGTCCAGAATTGCCCGG